>MDTB01125992.1_pt1 | contig 32477 bp, 32 predicted proteins | sample 811161 | NCBI WGS metagenome assembly MDTB01 (sample SAMN05326650, study PRJNA326480) | marine metagenome | isolation source: seawater | place: Mediterranean Sea | collected 2009 | reverse complement strand
TGAATTTTTAGAAAAAAGTAATGTTAATGCTGTTGACGAAATGGTCAACTCTTTGGAACAACAAAGAAAATTTGAAATGCATATAAAAATGATCCAGATGGCGGAAGATCTAGATAATGCTGGTGCAAGTTTAATGAGAATGCCAGGCAACTAAGAATATTTCGATTTTAACAACTAAAAGTTCTTTAAGAACTATGACTTAATAATATATACCTATTTTATGGGAATATATATATGTATAGTTTCAGGTTTATTTTGGGCACTTTTTGACCTAACAAGAAAAATAAGTTTAAAATCAATTAACTCAAATATTATTTTATTTTTATTTTTTTTGGGACAAACCTTTATTTTTTTAATTTGGTTTCTAACAGATGATTATCAATTTAATATAAAAGGTTATATTCTTCCTGGAAGTTTTTTAATATTGATTAGTATAATTTCTGCAATTTATTTTATGAAGGCTCTTAAAATTTCAGAATTGAGCCTCACTATACCCCTACTCTCTTTTACTCCATTATTTAGTGCAATTTTGTCTGCATTAATTTTAAAAGAAAATTTATCATCATACCAATATCTTGGATTGATTTTTATAATTTTTGGTGCATTAATACTATATTCAAAATCTTTAAAATTATCAGATATATTTTTAAGTATAAAATTAATACATCAAAACCTTGGTGCTAAATATATGCTATTAGTTTCTCTGTTATGGAGTTTAACACCAATATTTGATAAAATTTGTTTTAAATATAGCTCAATTAGTTTGCATGGATTTATTCAAGCAAGTTTTATGATGCTAATTTTTGTTATCTTGAGTTTAAATAAATTTAGAAAAGAACTAAAAAAAATTAAAAAAAATTTTAAAGTTTTATTTTTAACTGTTTTTATAGGAATTATTGCAACAATTCTTCAATTTTTTGCAATAACATTAACTCTTGTTCCTATTATGGAAACACTAAAAAGAACTATTGGACAATATTGTTCAGTTATATTTGGAAAAATATATTTTAAAGAAGCAATTAATAAACAAAAAATTTTTGGCATTATATTTTTATCTTTTGGAATTTATAACATTCTTTATAAAAGTATATAGTTTTTAAATTCCTATATTTTTTATTCATACAAATTCCTCTTTAATTTTTTTTTTTAAAAAAAAATCAATATCTGTTATAGGTTTTTCATCAACATAAAAAACTTTACTTTGTGATAGAAAACCATTGAAATTCGTTTTCATTGTATGTGAGTAAGCTCCCATCTGTTCAATTTCTATGTAATCACCTTCTTTTATATTTTCAGGAAGATAGAACGGTCCTCTAATAAAATCTCTTGAATCACAGGTTGGACCAAAAAAACTAAATGGAACTTTATCTAACATAGATTCTTTTTTACTTATAATTCTTACAGGGTAAATAAAGTTATTTTTTCCAACATCACCCAAATTTCCATAAATTCCATCATTTATATATAATTTATTTCCTTTCCTTAGTTCAACCCTAACAATTAAAGACATACATTTAGATACTAAAGATCTTCCTGGCTCACACATTAAAACTATATTTTCATTCATGTGAAAATCATTATATTTTTTTTTTATTATACTAAAATATTTTTTTAAAGGTGGAGGAGACATGTCAATATAAGTTGATGGGAAACCTCCTCCAATATTTAAATAATCAATTTTTATTCCCAAAATTTTAGTAATCACCAAAATTTTATTCATTGGTTCTAAATATGCCAAAGGACTCATACATTGAGATCCTGGATGGAAACATATACCTATTTTAAATGCTTTTTTTTTAACTTCTTTTATTAATAACTTTACTGTCGAAGAGCTTACACCGAATTTATCTAAAAGTTTTACTTTTGCATATTTATTTGAAACCGAAATCCTTATATGAATTATAAGGTCATTTGCATCATCAGTTTCTTGTAAGATTTTTTTAAATTCATTTAATGAATCAATACAAAAATTTTTAACTTTATATTTAAAGTAAGCCTCTGAAATAGATGTTCTTGATTTAACTGGATTCATGTAAAAAATTTCTGAATCTACAAGAATATTTTTCAATAATCGAACTTCATTTATAGAAGCCACATCAAAAGATTTAATGCCATTTTTATATAAACTCTCAATCAAGAATTTTGATGGATTAGTTTTAACTGAATAAGCAATTTTACCTGGAAATCCATCAACAAAATTTTTAATTGATTGATCTAATGTTTCTTGTCTAAAAATAAAGAAAGGTTCTCTAATTTTTTTAAAACTTTTATTCGAGATAGAAAGTGGCATTTACAATAATTTAGTTCTTTTTAAAAAAAAATACATTTAATTTAAAATTTATAATTAATGTATTATACTTTGATAATGAGTTTAAGAATAAATGATATAGCACCAGATTTTAATGCTATAACTACTATTGGTGAAATAAACTTTCATAAGTGGATTGAGAGTTCATGGGTAATTTTATTCTCACATCCAAAAGATTTTACACCAGTTTGCACGACAGAATTAGGCTATATGGCTAAAATTGAAAATAATTTTTCAGAAAGAAATTGTAAAATTATTGGATTAAGTGTGGATAGTGTTGAACAACATAAAGAATGGCAAAAAGATATAGAAGAAACTCAAAATGCTAAAGTAAACTACCCTTTAATAGCTGATGAAACATTAGATATAGCTAAACTTTATAATATGCTTCCTGCAGATGAAGATGCCAGCGAAAAAAGAACAGCTATGACTAATGCGACTGTACGATCAATATTTCTTATTGCACCAGATAAAAAAATTAAGATGATGCTTACATACCCAATGACAACAGGTAGAAATTTTGAAGAGATCATCAGAGTTCTTGAATCAGTTCAACTTACATCAAAACATAAAGTAGCAACTCCGGCAAATTGGAAAAATGGAGATGATGTTATTATTGTTCCCGCTGTATCTGATGATGAAGCAAAACAACTATTTCCTGATGGTTATAAAGTAATTAAACCTTATTTACGAACTACTAAACAACCCTAGTTTTTCTGCATCTTACTGAACAATACCTCACCTCATTCCAGTTTTTTTTCCATTTTTTTCTCCAAGAAAAACTTCTTTTACAAAATTTGCATATTTTTGTCTCTGATTTAAAATTCATTAATAAGATCTTTCTTCTTATGAAACATTAAGTGCTAAAAAATTATCTGCAGCTGTAAAAATTTCTTTTTTTCTTTCTTTTTTCATTTTATCTAGTACTACTACCATCATTGATAATCTGGGATTTTTTTTAAAGAAAGATCTATTTTTCTCAATAAATCTCCAATATAACCCATCCATAATAAGACACCAATTTCCTTTTTTAAAATCCATCATTTTTAAAAAATAGGATGAACCACAAATATAAGGTTTTGTAGCAAATATTCCTCCATCACTAAATAATCCCATTCCATAAACATTTGGTGTCATTACCCATTCTGATGAATCAATAAACATTTCCATAAACCATTTATAAACCTGATTTGGGTTAATCTCACATAGATTCATAATATTAGCTAGAATCATTAATCTTTCAATATGATGCGTCCATCCATATTTTAATGAATTTTTAATTGAATGATCTAGAGGTAATAAACCAGTTGTTCCAGAATACCAGGAATCTTTCATTTTATTTTTATGATTAAAAAAATTGGTTTTATAAAAATGTTGATCATAATTTTGATAAACACCTCTAATAAACTCTCTCCAACCAATAATTTGCCTAATAAAACCTTCATAAGAATTAGTTCTAACAGTTCCTTCTATTTTTTTTAATTTAGATAAAATCTCTTGAGGAGTAATTAATCCCACGTTTATAAAAGGACTTAGCACACTATGAAATAAAAAATTATCTTTTTCAGTTACAGCATCTTCATAATCACCAAAAAAATTAATTTTATTATTTAAAAAATTTTCAAAACAATTCCATGCATCTTTTCTAGTTGTCCCAATCCAGAAATCTTCTTCTGAACCATGGTGATTTGCAAAATTTTTTTTTACAAAATTAGTTAGATCTAAAGAATGTTTGCTTTTTTTAAAGACTGGTTGTTGAGGTAGAGTTAAGTCTTTTGGAATTTTCTTTCTATTTTCATTATCAAAACTCCATTTTCCATATTTAGGTTTATTATTTTCATCTATTAAGATTTTATATTTAATTCTTTGCATTTTATAAAAATTAGCTAAAAAAGGTTTTTTATTTTTTAATAAATAATCCTTAAACTCTGAACGAGTACAGAGAAACATTGGTGAATTCAAACAATTATATTTAATTTTATTTATTTTTAAAAAAGATATAATTCTTAATTCAAGAACTTTATCTTCTATTTCAAAAAAATTTATTTCAATAATCTTATTTTTTTTTATAAATTTCTCTAACTTCTTCTCATAGCTAATCATGAAATCTTCGTCATTAGCTTTTTTATAAAATACTTCAAAATTATTCTCTTCTAGTTCATCTTTAAAAGTTCTCATTGAAGATAGAAAAAAAATTATCTTATGTTTGTGATGTTTTTGGTATGTACAAAGATTATAATCTTCAGCCATAAAAAAGACACATTCTTTGTACGGTTCATAATAATTAATATTAAATAATTGATTGCCCAATATAATGAAACCTTTTCGCATTTTACTTTTTCTCTTTAATTGATGAAAAGGACTCTAATGCAATATTACGTGATTTTTTAATATCAACAATAGGAAAAGGGTAGTTGACTCCAAGAATAATTTTTGATTCCTTTAGAATCTCTGGAGGAGCATCCCAAGGAGAAAATAAATATTTATTTGGTAAATTTTTTAATACTGGAAGATATTTTTTTGTGTATTTACCATTCTCATCAAATTTTTTTCCTTGTGTGATAGGATTAAATATTCTGAAGTATGGTGCGGCGTCAACACCAGTGCCTGCAACCCACTGCCAACTGGCAGTATTACTTGCTAGATCAGCATCTAACAAACAATCCCAAAACCATTTTTCCCCTTCTCTCCAATCAATTAAAAGATTCTTTACTAAAAAAGAACCAACAATCATTCTTACTCTATTGTGCATATATCCTGTATTCCATAATTCAGTCATTCCAGCATCAACTATGGGATAACCTGTTAAGCCTTTTTGCCATTTATTCAAATTATTATTACTTTGTTTCCAGGGAAATTTATCAAATTTAGGTTGTAAATTTTTTTTTGTCATTTCAGGAAAATGATAAAGTAAATAATATGAAAATTCTCTCCATCCTAATTCACATTTAAAAGTATCAAGATTCAAATCATTATTTTTCTTTTCTAGATCATTACATTTATACCATAATATATTTGGAGAAATTAAACCCCAGTGAATAAAAGGTGATAATCTAGAAACATTTTTTTTCTCAGGAAAATTTCTACCATCCCTATAGTCAGAAATTCCAGAGCTAAAAAATTCGTTAATATGCTTTTCCATACCTTTATTACTTATGTTCCAAATTTTTTTTAATTTTTTATCCCATCTTTTACTTGGCAATAATTTAAGTTCATTAACTTCTATTTTTTTTATTCCAGCAATAAATAATTCTGAGTTTGGAGAATCTAAAGGGAGTCTAGGTTCTTTATAATTAAGACAACCTCTTCTATAATAAGGAGTAAACACTTTATATGGAGTTTGATCATTTTTTAAAATATTTCAAGGCTCCCATAATAGACTTCCATTAAAAGTTTTTACACCTACACCTTCGTTCTCAAAAAAAGATTTAATTTTTTTATCTCTCTTAATTCTCCATGGCTCATAGCACCTATTCCAAACAATTTTTTTTACATCATAATTTTTATTAAGCTTTTTCATGACTTCAAATGCACACCCTTTAAATATGGATAGTTTTTCATTTAATAGATTATCTAAATTTAATAAGGAGTAGTGTAAGAAAAACTTGGATGCAGAACCTAACTTCTTATCATCACAGTTTTTTTCATCTAAAATAAAAATATTAAGAATTGGATATCTCAACTTACTTGCAAAGTTTAATGATGGATTGTCAATTATTCTTAAATCTTGTCTAAACCAATTTATAACTATTGTTTTTTTATTCATTTCAATTTAATTTTGTAATAAAGATAATATATTAACAACTTTAGAAACTCTGTATAATGCAAAAATAATGGAAAGAATTATTTTAGAATCAATTTTTATATCTTCAATAATATTTTTAACTTTTTTTTATATTAAACTTTTTCGCAATGTAGTTTCTTTAAGAAAAAAAAATAAAATATCATTTGGATCAGGAAATAAAATCGAACTTGAAAGAGCTATTCGAGCTCATGCAAATTTCATTGAAAATGTTCCAATTGGATTAATACTTTCAATGTTTTTATACTTTCATAATTACTTATTTTTTTGTTGTGTATCAAATTTATTTCTTTTGTTTGGTAGAATATTACATTCGAAAGGAATTAGAGATATTGATGAAAAAAAAAATTTATTTAAATTAAGAATAAAAGGAATGAAACTTACAATTTATTCTTATTATGTATCAATAATAGGACTTATATATTATTTAATCCAAACTTTCTATTTCTTCAATGCAAACTATATTTAAAAATGGCGGATGGGGTGGGATTCGAACCCACGGAACGATTACTCGTTCGCCAAGTTAGCAACCTGGTACTTTCGGCCTCTCAGTCACCCATCCATTTTTAGTCATTCAGTTTTTTCTTCAGTAAAACATTTACCACCTGTGGGTTAGCTTTACCATTAGAAATTTTCATTATTTGTCCAATAAAAAAACCAAATAATTTTTCTTTTCCAGATTTATATTGTTCAACTATTTTAGGATTATCCTCTAGAACTTTTATAATCATAACTTCAATTTCATCTTCATTTGAAACTTGAATCATTCCCTTTTCTTTTACTAGTTCTTTCGCAGACTTTTTACCATTTAAATATTCTTCAAAAAGTTCTTTTGCCAATCTATTTGAAAGAGTTCCATCAGAGATAAGATCAATTAAATCTCCCATTTTTTGAACAGAAATTTTAGACTCTATCAAAGTTTTATTATTCTTATTTAAAAAATAAAATAGTTCTCCTGTTAACCAACTTATTACTAACTTGGGATCTCTATTTAATACTAATTTTTCAAAAAACTCTGAAATTTCTTTTTCAGAAACTAAAATTTCAGCATCATAGTTACTTATATTATATAATTTTTTAAATTTTTCTTTTTTGATATCTGGTAATTCTGGAAGTCTTTTTCTTAAACTATTTACAAAAGATTCTTCAATTATTAAAGGAGGAAGATCAGGATCAGGAAAGTATCTATAATCATGGGACTCTTCCTTACTTCTCATAGATCTAGTTTCAATCTTTTGAGAGTCAAACAATCGTGTTTCTTGATTTATTTCTCCCCCACTTTCTATTATTTTTACTTGTCTTTTTGCCTCATATTCTATTGCTTGTTGAATAAATTTTATAGAATTAACATTTTTTATCTCGCATCTTGTTCCTAATTTTTCTCCTGGAACTCTTACAGAAACATTTACATCAGCTCTCATATTTCCTTTTTCCATATTACCGTCACAACTTCCAACATATCTTAATATTGTTCTTAATTTTTTGACATATTCTGCTGCTTCTTCTGGACTGCTAAGATCTGGTTCAGAAACTATTTCCATCAAAGCACAACCAGATCTATTCAAATCTATATATGTATTTTCAATACCTTTATCATGAATACTTTTTCCAGCATCTTGTTCTAAATGGAGTCGAGTAATACCAATTTTCTTCTCTCCAGCTTTAGTTTCAATTTTTAAAAAACCTTTTCCAACAATTGGATGTTCAAATTGAGATATTTGATATCCTTGGGGTAAATCAGGATAAAAATAGTTTTTTCTATCAAAAATTGATTTTAAATTAATTTTAGCATTTAAACCTAAACCGGTAATAATCGCTTGTTCCACGCAATATTTATTTATAACAGGAAGTGCACCTGGCATTCCAGCATCTACTAAATTAACTTGACTATTAGGTTCAGCTCCGTAAAAAGTTGGAGCATCAGAAAATAACTTTGAACTTGAACTTATTTGAGCATGAACTTCAAGTCCTAAAACTACCTCCCAAGATTTTCTTTCTCCTTTAATTAAGTAGGTCATTATAATGATATTTTAAAATTAGCTGCTTGTTCAATAATTTTTCCTGCTCTGAAAACAGTTTCTTCATCGAATGGTTTAGCAATTATTTGAAGTCCTATTGGAAGTTTATCTTTACTCAGTCCAGAGGGAATTGACATAGATGGAAGCCCCGCAAGACTTGCAGGAACAGTTAAAACATCATTAAGATACATTTCTAGTGGATCATTTTGTTTTTCACCTATACCAAATGCTACTCCCGGAGTAGTAGGTGTAAGAATAAAATCACATTTTTCAAAAACTTTTTTAAAATCTTCAGATATTAATTTTCGGACTTTCAATGCTTTTAGATAATAAGCATCGTAATAACCAGCTGACAAAACATAAGTACCTATCATTATTCTTCTTTTTACTTCTTTACCAAAACCAGAAGCTCTTGTTTTTTTATACAATTCATCAAGATTTTCACTTTTTTCTCTCAATCCATACCTTATCCCATCATATCTTGCTAAATTAGCTGAAGCTTCAGCTGGAGCAATTATGTAATAAGTTGGTAAAGCATAACTTGTATGAGGAAGAGAAATTTCAATAGCCTCTGCTCCGGCATCAATTAACCATTTCACACCTTGGTCCCAGTTCTTCTCTATTTCTGTATTTAATCCCCTAACTTTATATTCTTTAGGAATTCCAAATTTTTTACCTTTAATTCCTAAATTTACTAAATCTGGAAAATTAGGAATCTCTTGATTAGAACTTGTTGAGTCTTTTTTGTCAAAGCTACACATTACTTTTAGAACAATTGATGAATCCATTACATCTTTGGTAATTGGGCCGGCTTGATCTAATGAAGATGCAAATGCAATCATTCCAAATCTTGAGCATCTACCGTAGGTTGGTTTAAATCCAACTAAGCCACAAAAAGCGGCTGGCTGTCTAATTGAACCGCCTGTATCAGAACCTGTAGCAGCTAAACATAAATCAGCAGCAACAGCTGATGCAGAACCTCCTGAAGAACCACCTGGCACTAAATCTTGATCTAATTTCTCAATTGATTTCCATGGGTTAATAACATTTCCATAGTAGCTGGTGGTATTAGCTGAACCCATAGCAAATTCGTCTAAATTTGATTTACCCAACATGATTGCACCAGAATTCCATAAGTTTTTAGAAACAGTTGACTCATAATAAGGTATAAAATTTTCTAAAATCTTTGAACCAGCTGTAGTTTTTACTCCAGCAGTACAAAATAAATCTTTCATTGCAATTGGTATACCTTCTAATAATCCGATATTTTTTCCGGCCATAATTTTTTTTTCAGACTCATTTGCCATTTCTATAGCTTTTTCAAAAGTTTCAGTAATGAAACAATTTAATTTTTTATTATCAATTATTTTTTGAATAAAAAAATTTGTAATTTCTTTAGGAGAAACTTCCTTATTTATTAATTTAGATTTAACTTCTGAAATTGTTAAATTATCAAATCCTATCACTCAACCACCTTTGGAACTACAAAAAATCCTGATTCTTTCTTTGGAGCATTATCAAGAACTTGCTCGGGATCAATTTTAGTATTTTCAACATCATCCCTCATAATCATTGATTCATTAAAAACTGATAGCATTGGTTCAACTCCATCGGTATCTACCTTTTTTAACTCATCAACCCAATTCAAAATATTATTCAACTCGTCTTTTAGCGTTTCTTCTTGAACTTCATCAATATTAATCTTTGATAAATTAGCAATTTTTTTTACTATTGAATTATCTACACTCATAATAAATTAATAATATTTTTTGGATTATTTATTGTGTATAAATAACATTCGTTATGACTATCTGCAATATAAATGAATTTTTGATTGAAATTTCAAAGAATAATAAATTAATAATATGTTTAGACATTGGTTCAAAAAGAACCGGAATTGCTTTTTCTGATCCAAACAGAAAATTTTCATTGCCTTCAAAAACTATCAATAATATTAAATCTGAATCTTACAAAAAACTAATAAGTATAGTTAATGAATATAATATTGGATCTATAGTCATTGGAATACCCTTAAATTATGATGGAACAGAAAATAAAAAATGTCAGTCAATAAAAGATATTACAAAACATCTAGATTTTATATTTTCAGGTAATAATATTAATATACCCATTGTTTTTTGGGATGAAAGCTATTCTTCAGAAAAAGCACTAGATAAAATTAAAAATATAGTAGATACAAAAATTAAACAAAAAAAAATAATTGATAAGTTTGCCGCAAAAGAAATACTTCAAGACTTTTTAAATTATAGGATAAATTTAATAAATGAAAAAAAAAATAAACCAACCACTTAGCGGAATCAATGTTTTTGACCTAACTCGAGTTTTAGCTGGTCCAACATGTACTCAGGTTCTTGGAGACCTTGGAGCAAATATAATCAAAATTGAAAGACCTTTAAGCGGAGACGACTCAAGAAATCTGGGTCCCCCATATCTTGATTCATCTTCAACTAATCCTCAAGAAAGTGCTTATTTTTTGAGTGTAAATAGAAATAAAAATTCTGTAACTTTAGATTTAACTTCAAAAGAAGGACAAAAATTAGCAAAAAAATTAATACTTAAATGTGACGTTTTGGTAGAAAATTTTAGAGCAGGTAATTTAAAACAATATGGGTTAGATTATAAAAGTCTTATAAAAATAAAACCAAATTTAATATACTGTTCAATTACTGGTTTTGGACAAACCGGACCTTATTCTAATAGAGGTGGTTATGATTATTTAGTACAAGCTATGGGTGGTATAATGAGTGTAACTGGAACTAAAGAAGGTAATCCGACAAAGATTGGTGTTGGTGTTTCCGACATTATTACTGGTCTTTACTCAAGTATTGCGATTCTTTCAGCACTCAGATACCGAGATTTCACATCTAAAGGTCAGCAAATAGATATTTCCTTACTAGATTCACAAGTATCATGGTTAAGCTACGTTGCTCAAAGTTACTTAGTTTCTAATAAAATTCCAAGAAGATTAGGAAACGATCACCCATCCATTGTTCCTTACCAAACTGTAAAGGCAAAGGATGGATTAATGGTTATTGCCATTGCTAACGATAGTCAATTCAAAAAGTTTTGCTTATTTTCAAACTTAAATGAACTATATTTGGATAGAAGATATAAGACAAATTCTTCAAGAGTTAAAAATAGAAAAAAACTTAACGAAATATTATCTAAAGTTTTTAAAACAAAGACTATATCACAATGGGTAAAAGGATTAGCTAAATTTAATGTTCCTTGTGGACCAATAAATGATATTGAAAAGGTTTTCAATGATCCTCAGGTAAAATCAAGAAAGATGAAAATTTCTATGAAACACAAAAAATCCTCAAAAAAAATTGATTTAATAGCTAGCCCAATTAAATTTTCTGAATCTTCAGTAGTTTATAAAAAACCTCCTCCAATTCTTGGTGAAGACACCTTTAAGATACTTAAAAATTTCATTAAACTTAATGAAAAAGAATTAAGGGAATTAAAGAAAAAAAACATCATTTAGAAAAACATCATTGAAGTATTAATAAAAAAATATATTATTCATACTAATGAAAAAAGAGGAAACTGAAACTAAAAATTATCCTCACAAACATCTTTTAGGAATTGAAGGATTAAGCCCTACTTCTATTAAATATCTTTTAGATTTATCAGAAGAATTTGCTTCATATTTAACCAAGGGTAAAAACAAACTCGATTACTTGAAAAATAAAACTTGTATTAACCTTTTTTTTGAAAACTCAACTAGAACTAGAACTTCTTTTGAATTGGCTGGTAAAAAATTAGGTGCTGATATTTTAAATATATCTTTAGGATCCAGCTCAATAAAAAAAGGAGAGACCTTATTAGATACTGCAATGACTTTAAATGCAATGCAACCAGATATCATTGTTGTTCGACATCATTTTGCAGGAGCTGTAAAATTGTTATCAGAAAAAGTAAACTGTAGCGTAATAAATGCTGGAGATGGACCTCATGAACATCCCACGCAAGCTTTACTGGATGCATTAACTATTCTGAGAAGAAAAAAAACTCTTAGTGGTCTAAAAGTTTCAATTTGTGGAGATATTCTTCACAGTAGAGTCGCAAGATCTAATATTCACTTACTTAATACTTTGGGTGCAGAGGTCAGAGTTATAGCTCCTGCAACTTTAATTCCTAATGAGATTGAAAATTTAGGTGTCAAAGTTTTTTATAATATGAAAATGGGTTTAAAAGATGTTGATATTATAATGATGCTAAGACTTCAATTAGAAAGAATGTCTGGCTCTTATGTTCCATCAATCAGAGAATATTTTAGGTTTTATGGATTAGACAGAGAAAAATTAAATTATGCAAAATCTGATGCTTTAATTTTACATCCTGGTCCAATGAATAGAGGTGTAGAAATTGATACAGAATTAGCTGATGATATGGATAGAACAGCTATTTATGAACAAGTTCAGATGGGAGTTGCTGTAAGAATGGCATGTTTAAAAGCTTTACTAGAAAATCAAAAAATATGAAAAAACAAAATTTTTTTAATTTCAATAAAAAAGTGACTAAAAACTTTGCTCTAATAAATGGTACTATCATTGATCCGGAAAATGGAGTTTTAAAAAAAAGTAGTCTTTTAATAAAAGATAAATTAATAGAAGATTTTGGCAATCATATAAAACCCGATCAATTATCAAAAGATTATGAAGTTATAGATTGTGAAAATTTATTTATTTCACCTGGTATTGTAGATATTCGTGCTCAGATTAGAGAACCTGGTCAAGAACATCAAGAAACAATTAAAAGTATATGTAAGTCTGTCTCAAGTGGTGGTATTACTTCCCTAGTTTGCATGCCGAATACTGAACCAACAATTGATCAACCAGCACTAATTCACTCAATTCAAAGAAAAGCGAGAGAAATAGCTCTTACGAAGATATTTTGCACTGGTTGTATTACAAGGAATCTGCTAGGAAAAGAAATCACTGAACTACAATTAATGCATGAGTCTGGAGCAGTTGGCTTTACCGACGCAATTAAGGCTGTTTCAGATGCAAGAGTTATGAAAAGAGCTCTTACATATGTAAAATCTTTTGATGGACTAATCATTCAACATCCAGAAGAACCTTCATTAAGTTCTGAAGGAGTAATGAACGAAAGTGAAATTTCTACTAGACTTGGATTAAAAGGTATTCCCTACTATGTAGAAGCTATGATTATTGAAAGAGACTTGTGGTTAGTTAGAGAAACCGGTAGTAGATATCATGTTAGCCATGTGTCTACAAAAGTTGCTGTTGACATTATAAGAAAAGCAAAAAAGGAAGGATTAAGAATTACGTGTGATACTTCCCCACCATATTTTATATTAAATGAAATTGCTGTTGAAAACTACAGAACCTTCACAAAATTATCTCCTCCTCTCCGGACTGAGACAGATAGATTATCAATTTTAGAAGGTTTAAAAGACGGAACAATTGACGCAATAGTTTCAGATCATACACCTCAAGACCAAGATGCAAAAAGGTTACCATTCAATCAAGCAGAGTATGGCGCAGTAGGATTAGAAACTTTACTTCCATTAACTCTTAATCTAGTTAAAAATAATGTTCTTGAAATAAGTAAAGCAATATCACTTTTAACTTCAAAACCCGCAAAATTAATGAAGTTAAATACAGGAGTTTTAAAGAAAAATTCAGAGGCTGATTTGTTTATTTTTGATAATAATAAGCCATGGAAAATTAATCCTGAAAAATTTTATAGTAAATCAAAAAATACCCCTTTTGATGGTATGCTAGTTGAAGGTAAAAATATTTATACTTTCGTAAAGGGAAGACTTGTTTTTAGCTCTAGATGATTTTTTATATTACAATAAGTTATATATTAGGATCTATACCCTTTGGATTAATTCTCTCTAAGATTTTTAGTAAAAGCGATCCGCGGAAGCATGGATCAAAAAATATTGGAGCTACAAATATAACCAGATTAAACGGATGGAAATTAGGATTCTCAACCCTTTTGTTAGATTGTTTAAAATCTTTTATTCCAGTAAAGTTATGCTTTTTATACGAAGAAAAATATATTTTATTAATAATAATTTTTGTTTTTATAGGTCATATTTTTCCATTATGGCTCAAATTTAAAGGAGGAAAAGGAATTGCTGTAATGATTGGAATTTTATTTGGGATCTCATACATATATGCTTTTATCTTTATATTTACTTGGATTTTAATTGCGTTAATCTATAAATATTCATCATTATCGGCAATTATTTCATGTACTACAATTGTTATAGTTATTTTTTTAAACGAAGATAAATCTCTAACTTTAACAATATTAATTTTAAATCTTATTATTTTAATAAAACATATGCCAAATATAAAAAGGCTGATAAATAAAACAGAACCTAAAATATCATTTAAAAAATAATTTTTAATTTTTTTGACAAATAGCTTTGACCTATATAAAACACTGAATATTTAATGATATGAAATTAATAGTTGTAGAATCTCCTTCTAAAGCAAAAACATTGAAAGGTTATTTAGCTTCAAATTATGAAGTTGTTGCTAGTATTGGTCATTTTAGAGATCTTCCCAAAAGTGGAATGAATATTGATGAAAATAATGACTTTTTTGTGGACAAATGGGAAATTGATAGTGAAAAAATAAACCCAGTTCTAAAACTGATAAAAAAAGCTAACGAAATATTATTAGCGCCTGATCCCGATAGAGAGGGAGAACTAATAGCATGGCATCTTTTGGAGATTTGCAAAGAAAAAAAACTAACTGAAGGAAAAAAATTCACAAGAATTGAATTTAATCAAATTAATAAAGATACAGTATTAAAGGCTATAGATAATCCAAGAGAAATTAATATAAATCTCGTTAATGCTGCAATAGCTAGAAGATTTTTAGACCGTTTCTTTGGGTATAAAATATCTCCAATAACTCAAAGAAGAACTATTTTTGGAAAAAGTGCAGGTAGAGTTCAATCACCTGCCTTAAGAATATTGGCTAATAGAGAAATGGAGATAGACAAGTTTGTTCCCGAGGAGTATTGGGAAATTGAAGTAGAATTAATTAAAGAAAAAAAAATTACAATTTTTAAATTAATTTTACACGGTGAAAAGAAAATTGAGAAACTATCTATAAAAGGAAGTGAAAATGCAGAAAAAATATTAAAAGAATTAAATGTTAAAGAATTTAAAGTAATTAAAATAGATAAAAAGGAAAAAAAAAGGAATGCATATGCCCCTTTTTCTGGCTCTACACTTCAACAAGATGCTTCTTCAAAACTTAATTTTGATCCTAAATTTACTAATCAAATTGCACAGCAATTATATGATGGAAGTGCTTATAAAGAAGGGGGAGAAGGTTTAATTACTTATCCAAGATCAGATTCTATTTCTTTATCTGACAAAATGATAGATTCTTGTAGAAAAATAATAACTGAAAGTTATGGAGCTAAATACTTACCAGCTCAACCTAATTTCTATAAGAAGAAAGCTAAGTTTGCGCAAGAAGCACATCAACCGATTACACCCACAAATTTGAGATTAAAACCTGAATCTCTAGTTCAAGAACTTAATGAAAATCAATTTAAACTTTATAATTTAATTTGGAGAAGAACTTTAGCTTCTCAAATGGTTCCAAGCATAAGTGAAGAGACATCTATTTTAGTAAAAAGTGGTGATTATACTTTTAAAACTGTTGGTTCAATTCCCGTCTTTGATGGATTTAAAAAAATATATAATTTTAATGATTCTAATTATGATGATAAAGAAGTTATCCCTTCTTTTGAAAAAAATGAAATTTTAGATTGTAAAAAAGTTATAAAAAATCAGCATTTTACTTCTCCTCCAAATAGATACTCACAAGCAGGTTTAATAAAGAAATTAGAGGAACTTGGTATTGGAAGACCATCAACATATGCTTCAATTATTGAAAAACTTAAAGAAAAGAATTACGTTGCCATAAAAAATAAATCAATGATTCCAAATGCAAGAGGAAAAATTTTATCTAAATTTTTAGAAAACTTTTTTAGCGACTTTGTTGAGTATGAATTTACTGCTGAACTTGAAAAACAACTAGATCAGATTACTAAAGCTGAAGTAAATTGGAAGGATATATTAAAAAAATTTCTAAAAATTCTTAACGAAACTGTCAGTAACGTTGAAAAAAAAAGTATAACTAATGTTATAGATCTTATTACTGAGAAAAGTGAAGAATTATTCAAAGATAAAAAATGTCCTAAATGTAAAGATGGTGAGTTAATAATTAAATTTGCATTTAACGGTCCATTTATTGGATGTTCAAATTATAAAAAAGATGAAGAGGGTTGTAAATTTAGTAATAGTCTTGATGATCAAGAATTAAATAATCTACTTATTGATGGTGAAAAAGAAATTGGGATTCATCCTGATTCAAAAAAGGAAATTAAAATTAAAAAAGGACGTTATGGTTTATATCTAGAAACCGAAAATATTGATGGAAAATTAAAAAGATCTGCAATTCCAAAAAATATAGATATTAATGAACTTAATATTGACAAAGCCACTGATTTACTAAAACTTCCAAGAACTATTGGAAAACATCCAGAAACAGGAAATTCTATTATTGCTGCTATCGGACCTTTTGGACCATATATAAAACATGAAATAAAGCCTAACCCAGTTTATGTTAACCTTAAAGAAGATGATGTATTATATATTGGTTTAAATAGAGCATTGGAATTAATAATACAAAAAGAAAAATTAAATAAAGGAATAGAGATTGGTGATGTTCCAAAAACTAATAATAAAATTTTATTAAAAAAAGGTAAGTTTGGTTATTATTTTGAAATTTTGACTGATAAAGATAAAACAGAAAGAGTTTCTATTCCAAGAAAAACTTCTATTGATGACATTACTTTAAATAGTGCTTTAGAAATAATAAATGCAAAGAAAAAAACTAAAAAGAAAAAAAAAAACTAATAAATTTGTTAAGAGAATAAACTATTCTTTAAACTCTATAATTGAAAGTGAAATAAAAAAACATTCTTTAAGAATAGATTTTTCTAAAGAATCACTTAAAAACTTCAAGTTAAAATCAATTGAAAATAGTAAGTTCCATGAAGATTTAACAGATATACCATTCATAACAATTGATGGTGAAGATAGTAAAGACTTTGATGATGCTGTATGGGCAGTTAAAAAAAAAAATGAAATTGAAATTATGATTGCAATTGCAGATGTTTCTTTTTACATACAAGAAAATGATAAGATCGATCTAGAAGCCAGAAAAAGAGGTAATTCATTTTATTTTCCAAATAAAGTATTACCTATGATACCTGAATTTTTGTCAAATGATCTGTGTTCATTGTCTCCAAATAATAAACGAGCATGTTTAGTTGTAAAAGCAAAAATTAATCTTAATGGAAATCTTATTTCTTCAAGATTTTCTAGAGCTATAATAAAGTCAAAAGCAAGGCTTAATTATACAGAAGTTGAAGAATATCTTACAAAAAAATTAAAATATAATCTTAATGATGAAATAATTTTTTTACTTAAAAATTTAAATTTTGCATTTAACGCACTGAAAAAAAACAGCGTAAAAAGGGGTAAAATTGAACTTGAACGTGATAGTTTTAAAATTAAAAAAGAAAAAACAAATGAAAATTTTACTTTTTTAAAAGAAAAGAGTTTATCCTCCAACAAATTAATTGAAGAACTGATGGTCTTTGCAAATAAAATAGTTGCAGATTTCATTAGAGAAAAAAAAATATTAACTTTATATAGAAATCATGAGGAACCTTCTGAAGAAAAAAAAGAAAAATTAAATATATTTTTGAAAAAATCAAAAATTATAAATAAAAGTAAAGAATTTAATAATCAAAAAGAGTTCAATGAAATTCTCAATCAAATAAAAAATGTTAAAACTGAAAATATAGTAGAAAATATTTTGAGGTCACAATCTAAGGCATATTATCACTATAAAAATAAAGGGCACTTTGGTCTTGCATTACAAAATTATACTCATTTCACATCTCCTATAAGAAGATATTCAGATCTACTAGTACACAGAAGTATTATTAATAAATTATTTAGCGGTAAAATTAATAAAGAAAAGATTTCGGAATCTCTTTGTGAACATTTACTTGATCAAGAAAAAAAAGCTGAATCAATAGAGAGGTCTATATTTGATAGAGCATGTTGCTTGTATCTAAAAAAAAGCAAAAAGAAATATTTTTCAGGTTTTATAGATGGAATAACTGATTTTGGTATGTTTATAAAAGCAATTGAATTACCTTTTTCTGGACTTGCAAGATTCAATGTTCTCAGTGATGATTATTATATCTATGATGAAATAAAATCGTGTATTATTGGTAAAAAAAGTGGTAATTTATTTCAACTTGGACAAAAAATATCTTTTAAAATTAAAAATATAGATATTAATAAGGGTAGAATATCTTTAAATAATATAAAAAAAATAGTTAATTAAAAAGTTTATGCAAGACTTTAAAAATAAAATTAAACCATTAAAACGAGGATTTTTAAAACTTTGTCCAATTTGTGGTAAAACTCCACTTTATTCATCTTATATCAAAATTATTCCAAGCTGTAATAAATGTAGAACTAATTTCAAAGACTATAAAACTGAGGATGGTCCAGCATATTTTACAATTTTTATTGTAGGACATATAATTATTCCTTTGATTCTTTTACTTGAAAGTTTAGAAGATCCTCCAAATATTTGGATTCAACTTCTTTCTTGGCCCCTAATTACAATCATACTTAGTCTCTGGCTATTACCAAAAGTAAAAGGAGTTTTTCTTGCGTTTCAAATAAGTGTTAATGATAGAACTTCTTGACAGGAATATTAATAAGGTTATAAAACACTATGGCTAAATCTAATACTATACAAATTAAACTAGTAAGTACTGCTAAAACTGGCTTTTTTTACGTTAAAAATAAGAACCCTAAACAAATGACAGAAAAACTTGAGTTGAAAAAATATGATCCAAAAGTTAGAAAGCATGTCATATTTAAAGAACAGAAAATAAAGTAAATTAATTACAATTTGAAGGACTAATTATTATTTTTTTTAATTTCATAATTAAAGAATAATCTGGGTAATCATATTTATAAAAAGTAATTACTCCCTGTCTATTTAATTTCAAAGTTAATTCCATTTCTGGCACTTGCTTTTTTTCTTCATAATATGCCATTCTTACGTCCCAGAAAACATTATCGATTTCTTTAGGAATAAATTTACTTTTGTTAATTACACTTTCTTGACTAATAAAAGTAGAAATATTTAAGTATTTTTCAGGTAAACTTCCTTCATACAATTTATGCGAAAAAATATTTTTTTCAGTCCCAAGTTTATCAATAATTAATTTAAGGTGTTGGTGTGGAAAAAGAACATCATTATTAAATGCAAATTTTTTTTCATCTGGATCAAATAACTGAATATTTATATTTTTCTTTCTTTCAGCTCTTCCATTAACTCTTTGAACTAGAAGATTATTCTCTTTAACTTGCAATGCAAAGTCCATTGAAGTTGAATTATTTTTTTCAGTTAAAGAATAATTAATATCAGTCACAGTACCAACTCCAGACGAATTAATAAAATTAACAAACATTCTTTGATTTGATGACCATGAATTACAATTATTGAACCAATCCATTAATAGTTCTCCATTCGCTTCTTTTATAACTGGTTTACCAAAAGTATTTTTTCTTTCTTTAGAATTATCTAACGAAATTTCATAAACACTCTGATATGATAGGAGCTCTTTTTTCTTACCATAAACAGATTCATTGAAAATTAGTAAAGCAAAAAATAAAAAAAAATAGTATAATTTATTCATCATCTTCCTTTCTTAATATAATATTTAATTCTTTTAAATGTTTATCAGTTATTTTATTTGGAGATCCTAACATTAGATCTTGGGCTTGCTGATTTAGTGGAAATGCAACCACTTCTCTTAAATTTTTCTCATCAGTTAACAACATTACCATTCTATCAATTCCAGGAGCTGAACCACCATGTGGAGGAGCACCAAATTTAAAAGCATTATAAATTCCACTGAATTGATTTTTTAAATCTTCTTCACTATACCCTGCAATCTCAAATGCTTTAAGCATTATATCTGTTTTATGATTTCTTATAGCTCCAGAAGAAAGTTCAATTCCATTACATACAATATCAAACTGCCAAGCTAAAATATCAAGAGGATCCTTCTTATTTAAACTTTCCATTCCACCTTGAGGCATTGAAAATGGATTATGACTAAAATCTATCTTTTTTGTTTCTTCATTCTCTTCAAACATAGGGTAATCAACAATCCAACAAAATTCAAAACAATTTTGTTTTCTCAGGTTCATTTCATCACACAGTTTTTCTCTAGCTAATCCAGAAAATTGAGTGGCAATTTTTTTACTATCTGAAATAAAAAATACTGTATCTTTATCTTTAATATTAATTAATTTTTTTAAAATAGCTAAATTTTCTTTATTTAAGTTATTTGCAATAGGCCCTTTTGCATCACCATTATCAAAAATTATATACCCTAAACCTTTTTGACCCATTTCCCTGGCCCAATTATTTAATTTATCATACCATGCTCTTGGTTTTGAACCTGAATTAGGTACTGAGATCGATTTTACAACAAAACCTTTTTTTATGTTATCTTCAAAAATCTTAAAACCGGAATTAATAAAAGCCTCTGAAACATCAATAACCTCCAGTGGGTTTCTTAGATCTGGTTTGTCCGTTCCATATTTTTCCATAGATTCTTTATATTTTATTCTTAAGAAAGGAAAATTACTTATTTCCTTTTTTTCTGAGAATTCATTAAAGACCTCATAAAGGATTGGTTCTAATACATTGAAAATATCATCTTGAGAAACAAAGGACATTTCAAAATCTAATTGATAAAATTCTCCAGGAGATCTGTCTGATCTTGCATCCTCATCCCTAAAACAAGGAGCAATTTGAAAATACTTATCAAAACCGCTAACCATCAGTAATTGCTTAAAAATTTGAGGGGCTTGTGGTAATGCATAAAATTTACCTTTATTCAAACGACTTGGTACTAAAAAGTCTCTTGCTCCTTCAGGAGAAGAAGAAGATAATATTGGTGTTTGTATTTCAAGAAATTCTTTTTCAATCATTTTTTTTCTTATTGAATTAATAATTTTTGATCTCATGGTTATATTGTTGTGTAATTTCTTTCTTCTAAGATCTAAATATCTATATTTTAATCTCAATTCCTCTGGTGCATCATCCTCAACTGATATTTGAAAAGGAATAACTTCAGATACATTTAATACTTCAAACTTATTAATTTTAATTTCAACATCACCAGTTGAAATATTCTTATTTTCTGTTTCTTCTGTTCTTTTAACAACATTTCCATTTATTCTAATAACACTTTCAATCCTTGTTGATTCAGCAAGTGAAAAAAATTGATGTTCTGAATCAATTACACATTGTGTTATTCCGTAGTTATCTCTAATGTCTAAAAATAATAATCCACCATGATCTCTCTTTTTATTTAACCAACCTGATATAGTTACTTCATTATCAATGTCCTTTGTTGAAATTTCTCCGCATGTATATGTTCTATATTGGTTCATAATTATTTTACTTAAAAATTTTTAAATGATATTTATTATTAGTGATTTTAGTAAACAAATGTCAGTTAAAACAATTTTATCAAGAATGTCAAAAGGATAAATATATTGCAATTGATACTGAATTTTATTGGACCAAAACATATAGAGCTATTCCATGTTTAATTCAAATTTCTAATTCAAAGAGAACTATTTTAATAGACCTTATTGCAGCAAAAATAGATTTATATTATTTAAAAAAAATTTTATCTAATACTAAAATTGTAAAAGTATTTCACTCTGCTAGACAAGATTTAGAGATTTTTTTTAATCTATTCAATGAATTACCAAATCCAATCTTTGATACTCAAATTGGTGTTTTACCCTTAGGTTACGATATTTCAGTTAGTTTAGAAAAACTATGTAAAGATTATATTGCAATTAAACTATTAAAAGAAAATCAAAGATTAGATTGGAGAATTAGACCTCTTAATAAAAGACAAATTCAATATGCTCTTAATGATGTTAAATATTTATATATTGTTTACAAAAAAATCATTGAAAAGTTAAATCAGTTTAAAAGATTTGAATGGACTTTTGAATATCATAAAAAATTATTAGATATAAATATTTATTCTAATAAAGAAAAATTAGCATGGAAAAAAATTAGATATAATCCTAAATTTAATATTGAGTTAATCTTATTAAAGAAAATCTCTGAATTGAGAGAGAAAGAAGCTATGAATTTAAATGTGCCAGCTAAAAAAGTAATATCAGATAATACTTTAATCAAATTATGTGAAAATAAAATTAATATTTTTGAGAAAACTAAAATCTTGAGAAAACTAGACAATATTAAAATAACAGCAGAAATTATTAAGTTATTTAAAAATACAAAAAATAAAGAAATTAATTTATTAAGTATTAATAATCTAAATAAAATTCAAAAAAAAAAATATAAACAATTAAAAGATCTACTAATTAAAACTTCAATTCTTTTGAAAATCAATCCAAATTTAATTGCAAATAAAATTGAATTAGAAAACTTAATAAAAGGTAGTTCGTCTGAATTACTTAAAGGTTGGAAATATGATGTTTTTGGAAAAAAGTGTGAAAAGTTACTTTAATTTTTTTTTAAAATTTTTTTTAAAAATTCAATAGATATATTGGAGTGACTCTCAAGTGATTCTTCATCTATAATTTTTGTAAGACTAATGGCACTAGAATATGTTCTCTCCATTCTAGCTAAAAGATATGATAGATTTTTTTTAGAAATTTGCACTTGTCTAAGCTCCAAATTTTTCAAAATAATTTTTTGTATTAAATCTTCATTAGGTTCTTTTACTTCAACTACTAATGAAGCATTTAGTCTTGAAAGAAGATCTTTCAAAGAACAAAATAATTCTTTTGGTGTCTTTCTTGATGTTATTAATAAAAATCCTTTTTTTTGTGAAACTATATTAATAAAATTCAAAATTTTCTCCTCAAATCCTTCTTTTATTATTTTATCAATATTTTCTATTAACCAATTTTCTTTTTTTTCCATTTTTTCTATATTTTCGTTTGAATCTAATTTATTTAAAAAATTATTATTTACATTTATTGCATTAGATTTTTTTGACCAAATCTCTGATAGAAGCGTTTTTCCGCAGTCTTTTGGACCATATATGTAAATAATTCTATTATCCCAATTTGGCCATTTAGTTATCATTTTATATGCAAAATGATTTCTTTCAGAAACACAAAATAAAAATCTTTTATTAGTTTTATTAAAATGAAACTTAAAAATATTTTGCTTCATATTTTATCTTAATTTTAATAGCTTATATGTTTTTGGTTTTTTTGTATTAACAATTTCAAGATTAAGAGATCTAAGCGCAAGTTTAGTTTTTTCAATTGAACCAAAAGATGAAAGTTTGAAAATTATTTTATTTTTTTCGAAATTTATTGGTATTAACTTTTTAAAGAATGAACTGCTTTTTAATAATTTCTCAATTTCTATTGATTCTTTGAGATCTAATGACTCAATTTCAAAAAAATATTCATTTAGATTATTCTCATCATATTCAGAAATTGTAGTTCTATTTTTCCACCAATCGTTCAAAGCAATTAAACTTTCTCTTGCCAAAAGACCTATTTGAGTTTTTTTTGAAATTCTATCTCCTAATGAAATTCCAGTAAGTTTAAGTTCTGTAAATACATCTTGTGAAAAAACCTTAAATTTTATATTTCCAATAAATCTCTCTAATTCATAATCATATCTTTCATCAAAATATATTATTATTGCAGATTTTTTTTCATAGTAACTTAAAATAGAATTTAAACTATCAATATTACCAACGAGAGCATCTTTTGAGGAAATTTTAAATTTATTAAGTATATTTAACTCAGGAAAAAAAAGTTTTAATAAACTATTTTCGTTGTACTCATTTTTTAAATTTTTATACCACTTATTATTTTTTTCCCATAAATAAAAAGTATTCATATAGTAATGAATTGGTAAAACTAAAAAGTCTTCTGAAACTATATTACTTAAACCAAAACCATAATCATTTAAAAATTCATTAATTTTATTAGAACTAAAGTTAACATCAATAATTACTTTATATTTACTATCAAAAAAATCTTCATTTCTTATAGTAAAATCTTTGATAAAATTAATTGGATCATTTTCTTCTAATTTATATATTTGATCTTGATCATTGATCGATAATATTTTTATTAATAATTTAGTAAAAGCAATTTTAAATGCTTTATCTTTTGCTATCTCTCTTGCCTCAAGTATATCGAGATGATCCAAAAATATTTCGTTATTTTCGATATGGTAAATATTACTATCAGCTAAAATCTTCTCAGAAGAAAAGCAAATTAATATATAAAAAAGAGTTTTTAAAAAATTAGTCAATTTTTTTATTATTTTTTAATTTAAAGTAATATATTTTATATTTTATATATTGTTTAGAAAATTCTGGTAATTTAAAAAAAATATGAAAGAAAGAAAAAATTTATACAAGGCTGCTGGAGTTGATGTTGAGAAATCAACAAAACTTGTAAAAAAAATAGAAAAAATTTCATCAAATTTTAAAAGAAAGGAAATTATAGATAATCCTGGAGGTTTTTCTGCGCTATTCGATTTGAAAAAACTAAGATATAAAGATCCAATTTTATTAAGTAGTACTGATGGTATTGGAACAAAATTAAAAATTGCTTTGGAATTTAAAAAATATGACAATCTTGGTTTTGACTTAGTTGCAATGTGTGTTAATGATATATTGGCAAATGGTGGAGAACCATTATTTTTTTTAGATTATATTTCCGCTTCAATAATTAAAGAAAATTTTTTCTTAAAATTAATAAAAAGTATTAATATTGCTTGCGAAAAGTCAGGTTGTTCATTGGTAGGTGGAGAAACAGCAGAAATGCCTGGAATGTATAATTCAAATGATTTTGATATTGCAGGTTTCTCTGTTGGAGTTGTGGAGAGAAAAAATTTGCTCACTAAAAAAAAAGTTACTAATGGTAATATTATTTTAGGTCTTGAGTCTAATGGTTTTCATTCTAACGGCTACTCACTTATAAGAAAAATTTTAAATGAAAATAAAGTTAATTTAAATGTTAAAACACCATATAAATCGTGTAAAAAAAAATTAGGGGATGATTTATTATTACCAACAAAAATATATACAAAAATGATTCTTCCCTTAATTAAAAAAAAATTAATTAATTGTATAGCCCATATAACAGGTGGAGGAATTATTGAAAATCTTGAAAGAATTATTCCTGATAAAATGCAAGCAATAATAGATATTAAAAACTTCACATCACCTGAAAGATTTCAATGGTTATCAAGAATTGGACAAGTTTCCTCTAGTGAAATGCTCAAAACCTTTAATTGTGGAATTGGTTTAATTATTATAATTGAAGAAAAAAACGAAAAAAATTTATTAAAAGATCTAAACAAATTAAATACTAATGTGATACGAATGGGTTCTATCGTTAAAAAAAAATCCTCGTCAAAAGTATTTATCAAAAATTTTGAACCATGGTATTAAAATTAGGGATTTTAATTTCTGGTAGAGGTTCAAATATGGTCAATATTGTTGAAGCTTGTCATCAAAAAAAATTAATGGTCAAGTAGAAATTATTATTTCAAATAATGAAAATTCAGAAGGTCTAAAAAAAGTAAAAAAATACAAATGTAATATAAAGATAATTAAACCTGAAAAGTTTAAAAATAAAATTAAATATGAAGAAAATATTGATAAATTATTAAAAAAATCAAAAGTAAATTTAATTTGCCTTGCAGGGTATACAAAAATTTTAAGTAAATCATTCATTAAAAAGTGGAAATCTAATATTATAAATATTCATCCATCTTTATTACCTGCCTTTAAAGGTCTAAATGCTCAAAATCAAGCATTAAATTCAGGGGTTAAATATTCTGGTTGCACAATTCATGAAGTAAATGAAGAATTAGATGGTGGAAAGATTCTAGATCAAAAAGCTATAAAAATTAACAAAAATGAAAATTTAGCAAGCCTTAAAAAAAAAATATTGATAGAAGAACATAAACTTTATATAAAAGTTCTAGAAAAACTTTCAAAAAAAGGAGGAACATGATTGAAAAAATAAACAGTGCTAAACATCAGAAGTTTTTTAATGCATTTGTGAAATGGTCTATTATCCTTACAGGCTTAATAACTATTTTACTCGCATTGTTGTGGATTTTTGTTGTTTAATAAACTATTCGTGAATTTCTCTAGAAGCAAAGAAAAAGTTTATCTCAATTTTTGCATTTTCTTGACTATCAGATCCATGTACAGAGTTTTCTTCAACTGATTGACCAAACATTTTTCTAATTGTTTTTTCTTCTGCATTAGCAGGGTTCGTGGCGCCCATAAGCTCTCTATTTTTTAAAACTGCATTTTCTCCTCTTAAAACTTGAACTACTATTGGTCCAGAGGTCATATAATCACATAAATCATTAAAAAATGCTCTATCTTTATGAATATTATAGAATTTCTTGGCGTCAGTTTTTGATAAAAGAATCATTTTTTGAGCAACAATTGTCAATTTATTACTTTCAAAAATAGTATTAATTTTTCCAGTTAAACATCTTTTAACTGCATCAGGTTTAATTATTGATAGTGTTAGTTCTTTGGCCATATAATTCTAATCATTTTTTTATAAATTCTTCCATTTTAAATTTTCTTGTTCTAGAAATATTTTAACTTTAAAACCTTTTTTTTCTAAACTTAATTTGTGTTCATGGTAATTTGAATTATTATTATAATACGAGAATAAAAAGAATTTGGTAAAAATTTTTAGTTTCTTTATTATAACAGAGGGAGAAAAAATTAATACATCAAAATTTTTGAATTTTTCAAAATTGATTTGATTTCCATAAAATAAAACTAGTTTTTCTTCAGAAAGTTCTGGATCATCAAAACTTATATGAGGGATAAATGACTTATTATCATTTACCCATAAAAATTTATCAAGTTCTGAATTTTCTTCTCTATTCTTAGAATTTATGAGAACCTTTAAATTATTATTCAAAAGCGTCACACATAGTTTAGAAATTAAGATTTGGAAATTTGATTTAATATAATATAAATTTGCCTCCTTAAAGTTGGAATTAATTTTCATAATATTTTTCGACAAATTTGTCTAGTAATCTAACACCAAAACCAGTTCCTCCAGAACGAGACAGCGCAGTTCCTTTTTTTGACCAAGTAACTCCTGCTATATCTAAATGTGCCCAATTTGTATTTCCAATAAAACGTTTTAAAAATTGAGCAGCAGTTATACTTCCAGCACCTCTAGTACCGGTAATATTTTTCATATCAGCAACATCACAGTTAAGTAATTTATCAAATTCATTATCTAATGGAAGTCTCCATAATAACTCATTAATTTCTTTAGAGGTATCCAAAAGTTGTGATGATAATGAATCACTATTTGAGAAAAGTCCCCCATATCGATCTCCCAAAGCAACTATAATTGCTCCTGTTAAAGTTGCTAAGTCTACTATTAACTTAGGTTTATATGTTTTATTTATATACCATAAAATATCTGCTAACACGAGCCTACCCTCAGCATCCGTATTTAGAACTTCGATTGTTTGACCTGACATCGATTCAACAATATCACCAGGTCTTTGAGCATTTCCATCTGGCATATTTTCTACTAATCCTACAATACCAATAGCGTCAACCTTGGACTTCCTTAAACCCAATGAATACATAAGTCCTGCAACAACTCCAGCACCACCCATATCCCACTTCATATCTTCCATACCTCCTGAAGGCTTTATAGATATTCCACCTGTATCAAAAGTCACTCCTTTACCAACAAAAGCAAGAGGTTTATTTATCTTTTTTTTAGTTCCATTCCATTTCATTATTAGCACTCTAGGTGGTCTAACTGAACCCTGAGCAACACCAATAAGAGCATTCATTCCTAAAGACTTTAATTTTTTTTCATCAAAAACTTCAAGCTTAATTCCGGCTTTGGAAAGTTTTTTACAAACACTTACAAATTTTTCTGGATATAATACATTAGCTGGCTCAGAAACTAAATCTCTTGTTAAAAAAACACCCTGGGAAATATGTTTAAGCTTTTTAAATTTATTTTCTACTAATTTAAAGTTTTTTGCATAAATGTTTATTTTACTTATTGAATTATATATTGGTCGAGCATCACTTCTGTATTTTCTAAATGAATAATTCTTTAAATTAAATCCTGATGCAATGGATGCCAAAGCATCTTCATATGAGAAATTTTTAAAGCTATACTCCTCTAATAAAAGTGAAATATTTAAATTTTTGTTTTTTTCTAGATCTGAGAATTTTCTTCCAGCAAATGCTTCAAGTTCATACAAGTCTTCATCACCTGTAATTTTACAAAAATGAATCTTTTTAAACTCATTTTTATTTGAAAGATATGAAAATTCTTCAGGTTTATAATTTTTTGATTTAAATGAAACTGAGTTTACATATTTAGAAGTAATGTTTTTTAATTCTTTACTTAAATTTTTGTTATTAATTATTGACTTACCATCAACCAATAAAATGACAGAAAAACTCTCAGAAAATTTATCTAAAAAACTGATTTCCAAAATTTACTCTTTCTTTAAAATTTATGCTATGATTATGTTATATTGTCTTAATTAAATAATATCAATGAAATTAATTGAAAAATACATTATTAAACAACTACTAACAAGTTCTTTGCTTTTAATTATTTTAATTATTTCCATTTTTGCATTAAGTAAAAGCGTTCAGCTAATAGAACTATCTCTGAATAGAGGCTTACCTTTTATTTTTTTTTTTAAAACTAATTTTATTATCTTTACCGTCCATTATTCCAATCATTCTTCCAATAATTTTATGTTTATCAATTTTATTTACATATTCAAGAATGAAAAATGACAGTGAATTAATAATATTTGAAAGCTCTGGAACTTCAAAAATTAGTCTCTTAAAACCTGTTATTATTTTTGGATCTCTATTATCATTATTCAGTATATATTTTACATTACATCTAGCCCCATTATCAAATCAAAATTTTAAAACACTTCTTTATACAATTAAAAATGATTATTCATCATCATTATTAGAAGAGGGAACGTTTAATACAATTGGGAAAGATTTTACTATTTTTATAAAAAAAAGAACTAATACGGGGCAATTAAATAATGTCTTCATTCATGATTCGAGAAATACAAAAAAACCAACCACTCTTATTGCAAAAAAGGGTTCTTTAATAAAATCCTTAACAGGGACAAAAATACTACTTGAAGATGGAACTCAACATTTTTATTCAAGTATTAATAAAAAGCTATCCGTTTTATATTTTGAACAATATCTATTAAATATTTCTGATGAAACACAAAATAGACTTGGTGGAAAATGGAAATCACCATCTGAAAGAACATTATATGAGTTAAAAAATCCTGACTTATCAAATGGTGACGATCAAAATAATCTTCAGGCTTTTAAAGCTGAAATAACTCAAAGGTTTTCTCTTCCATTAAATGTTTTAGCATTTAGTTTTTTAATTGTAAGTTTTATTCTTTCACAAAAATTTTTTCGAACTGAAAATAAATTTTTTACTATTAAAGTTTTACTTTTGATTATTTTTCTAAAAACCACATTTATTGCTTCATCAAATATAGCTATAAAAAACATTGATTTTGAATTAGTAAATTTTTTTCCAAGTCTACTTTCCATTTTCTTGGGAGTTTATACGCTATATAAAAATACTCGGGTTATTGCATGATAAAACCAATTATAATTTCAAATTATATAATTAAACAAAATTTTTTTTCTTTATTAATAATAACTTTTTTTTGCTGTTCTTTATTTCTTATAATTGATCTAATTGAACTACTTAGAAGAAGTTCTTCAAAAGAAGTTCCAATTGATGTTGTAATAAAAATAGCTATTTTACATTTACCATCATTATTTCCAATAATATTACCCACTGTTTTTCTTTTAAGTTCAATGCACTCTTTCATGAAACTTAATAAAAATAGTGAACTTAATGTTATGCGTTCATCTGGAATTTCAATTTGGTTTTTTTTATTACCTTCTGTTTTAAATTGCTTAATTATTTCTTTTTTATATGTGTTCTTTTTCAATCCAATTTTCAGTCAAATGAATATAAAGTTTAAATCATATGAAAGCTCATATTTTCGAGGAAATGCTGGGTTGCATACAATTTCTAAAACTGGTTTGTGGTTAAGAGAAATAAATAATAAGACTGAGTTTGTTATAAATGCATCTCATTATTCACCCTTAGATAATAAACTTCAAAATGTAATAATCTTTGAATTTGATAATAATGATTCCTTTGTTAGAAGAATTGATGCATCTGAGGTTAAAATGTTTGATGATAGATGGGATTTAAAAGATGTTTCAGTTGTAAAAATTAATAAGGTTCCTGAGTTGTTTGAAAAAATGAGTATGAAGTTTAATCTAAGTATTAAAAAAATAGAACAAAACTTTCGATCTCCAGATACCATTAGTTCTTGGAAACTGCCAGATTATATTGAAAATTTAGAAAAATCTGGATTTACTGCAAAAAAACACATCATATATTATAACTATTTATTATCGTTCCCATTAATTTTCTTAACAATGGTCTTGCTTGGTTGCTCTCTTTCTATTCGCAAAGCAAGAAAAAAAAAACAATTCGTAAATATATTTATTGGTATAGTATTGGGAATCTTATTTCATTTTATGTCAGATGTTTTAAGAACTTTAGGAATAAATGGTAGTTTATCGATATTCCTTTCAGTTTGGGGCATCCCAATTATTTCTATTTTTATTTTATTTGGAACACTTATCCACTTGGAAGATGGCTAGATATAATTTAATTTTTTTTTTTATTTTAACTTTTTTTCTTGAGATAAATGCAAAGGATCAAGAAACACATAATAAAAATAAAATTATTTTTACAGAAGATAAAGAAAATTTAGAAATTAATGCTGATCAATTTACTCATGACAAAGAAAATGAAAGGATTTTTGCAACTGGAAATGTAGAAATCATTGATGAAAGTTTTAAAATTTACGCTGAAAAAGTTTTTATTAATACAAAAAACGACATAATATCTGCAAAAAAAAAAATAAAAATATTTTATAAAGATGGTTCTATTCTTCAAACAGATAGTATCGTAGCTAAAACAAATTTAGAAAGTGGGAAATTTAGTAAAAGTTATCTTCATTTTCCAGATAATAGTGAAAACAAATTTCTTGAAACTCAAAAAAAAAGATTTATGAAATTAACTGCAAACTCAATGGAGAGAAGAAATAAGGAATGGGAAAAATTTAATGGTGCTGTTTTTACAGCTTGTGATATTTGCTATGATAAAAAAAAAAAAAAATTCATGGATCCATTAATACAATTAAAAGCTAATGAAGTAGTACATGATAAAAAAAAATTAACTATGGAATATTATAACTCTTTTATTGAACTGTCTGGCAAGCCAATTTTTTATCTTCCTTATTTTTCTCATGCATCCCCCCAAGTGAAAAGAAAATCTGGTTTTCTTGCTCCAAGATATCGTTCAGATCAAACATTGGGTGAATCATTTGAAGTTCCATATTATTATGTTCTTAATGATTATGAGGATATAACTTTATCTCCAAAACTTAATACCAATAAAAATCCTGTTTTTTATTTAGAGCATAGAAAAAATTTTTTTGATGGTGAGATAGTGTCAGAATTGAGTGGAACAACTACAACTTTAAAAAATAAAGATAAAATAAGAGGACACATCAACAGCTCAGGAAAATTCGATTTAAATAAAAACTGGTTTTGGAATTACAACTTAAGAAGAACAACTGATAGAAATTATTTACAAGCATATAAATATAAATATGAAAATACACTTGAAAGTAATATAAAACTTCAAGGATACAAAAACTATAATAATTATACTATAGAATCTCATGCTTTTCAGGAATTAAGACCAGATTTTGACCAAAAAAAAACACCTAAAATTTTTCCAAAAATTACATCAAATATAAAAAGTAAAAAAGAGATTAATAAATTAAACTATAATACAGAATTTGAATTTAAAAATTTAATGAGAGATGAAGGAGCGAATGTAAATAAATTTTTCATTCTACAAGATTTTGAAAAACCTTATTTATTGAAAGATGGTTCATTAATAAAGCTTGGAGGACATATAAATGCTGCTATATATAAAATTGAAAACTATGATGATCCTATCTTAGGTGCTCATAAAAGTAGTTATTTAAGATAT
>MDTB01130788.1_pt1 | contig 32480 bp, 27 predicted proteins | sample 811161 | NCBI WGS metagenome assembly MDTB01 (sample SAMN05326650, study PRJNA326480) | marine metagenome | isolation source: seawater | place: Mediterranean Sea | collected 2009 | reverse complement strand
AGCTTGTGCCTCCGCTGCTGCTTTAGCTTCCGCTTCCGCTTGAGCTTGTGCCTCCGCTGCTGCTTTAGCTTCCGCTTCCGCCTGAGCTTGTGCTTCAACCTGAGCTATTTCTTCGGGTTTAACTTTTTCTTCAACTGATTTCTTTTCTAAAGATTCTTTTACTATTATCTCTGTTTTTTTATTTTCTTTACTATCTTTAGGCTTAGTATCAAATACTCCGGTTGCTAAAACAAATGAAACTAATGTAACAAGTAAAAAGTTCATAAGTTATTATCATAGCACAAAGTCAATCTTAATTAACTCCAATTTTTTTCAATTTCTACGTTATACAATAATGACTTTGTTGCTATATAAGGATTCTAGAATTAAGGTCAGGGACACCTGGCAACAGAATGCCTCTTAATATATAATGATTATAAAAAAGGAGGCTTTATGAGCGGATGGGAAATTTTAATTGTTGTTGCAATAATTGCTGCAATAGTTAATTGAAATAAAGTTTTGGGGTTAGGGGCACCTAGCAACAGAACGCCCCCTCTTAATTTAGGAAAAAAATATTAAGATGGGAATTAGATTAGGAATTATTGTAAATTAGTTTACAAGACGTAGTAACATAACACTCTAAAAATTTAAAAAAATGTTAAAAAAAATTTTATATATTTTTTATTGTTTCATAAAATATGTAGATAAATTTTTCTACTTTTTAACCCGTAAAAGCGTACTTTCAAACCTCAAAGATTTTATTCATCAGGACTCAAATAAATCTTTAATAATTTTAAATCAAAATATACATTTTTTTGTACCCAATCAAATGACAGAATGGCGTGTAGATACTTTTTTTTCAAAAGAACCTGAAACTCTAGATTGGATAGATAAATTTAATTTAAAAGAAAAAATTATATTTTGGGACGTTGGAGCTAATATTGGACTTTATTCATTATATGCAGGAATAAAACATAAGAATATAGATATAGTAAGTTTTGAACCTTCTTCAAGCAACTTAAGAGTTTTAAGCAGAAATATTTCATTAAATAAATTACAAGATAAAATTAAAATTTTTCAGATTGCATTAACAAATAAAGAAAATAAATTTTTATACATGAGGGAGCCAAATTTTATTGAGGGCGGTGCGCTAAATTCATTTGGCGAAACTTTTGATTTTGAAGGTAAAGATTTTACATCTAAAATGAGCTATAAGATATTTGGAACTACCATAAATTATTTACTAAAGAATAATATTTTGAAAATACCCAATTATATTAAAATTGATGTGGATGGAATAGAGCATTTAATTTTAGAGGGAGGATCTCATTTTTTGAATAATAGTAAGATAAAAAGTATTTCAGTTGAGATTAATGAAAATTTTAAAGATCAGTATAAAAATACAATGAAAATAATGAAAGAAAATAATTTTGAATTAATTCAAAAAAAACATAATACGGATTTGGATAACGAGGAAAGTAAATTTAAAAATACTTATAATTTTATTTTTAAAAAAAAATAACTCTATTTGCTAACATGAATCATATATTAGATAAGCTAAAAAAATCTATTGAAAAAACAGATAAAGATAAATCATCTCATTGGAAATATTATCTTGATAAAAAAGATTATAAGGATATTTTTTTAAATATGGGTTTTGGTAATTTTACCCATAAAACAAATTTTTCTTCACCATTTCACAATTTTTTTTTAAAACTAATTTTTGATAAAGGTATTTTTAGATCAGAAGAATTTAAAAAATATAAAATTATTTTTGATAAAATGAAAAGGCAAATTGATGTAGATACGATTAGGCATATATTTACATTTAATATTTTAAAAAAATATATAAATCCAAAAAAAATCGGGATTATAGGAGATGGTAAGGCTAATGGATTGATGGGCGCTTTAAATTTATTTCCAAATAGTAAAATATTTTCTTTAAATCTTTCTGAAACTTTAATTAACGATTATATAATAATGAAAAATTTCAATATAGTGCGTGAAGATGAAATTCAGGTTATTGAAAATATTGAAGATAAAATTGATCATACCAAGAGGCTTTTTTTAATACCGTCATCATTTAAAGAAATTTTAAAAGATAATGATATTGATCTTTTTATAAATATAGCCTCTTTTCAAGAAATGGATAAAGTAGAAATTAACAATTATATGAATTTAATTAAAAATAATAGATCCCTCTTATATTCATGCAACAGAGAATATAAAAAATTACTCGGGGGTGAAGAGCTGATTTTCAGTGAATATCCATGGGGAAATGGTACAAAAATTTTTTATGAAGATTGTCCTTGGCATCAAAAATTTTATTCTTTTAAACCGCCATTTATTCATAAGTATGATGGAAACATTCAGCATTGTCTTATAGACTATTCAAATTCTTAAAATGGATCTTAAAAAATATTTTAAAAATTTTATTATAAAGTATTTAAATAAAATTTATATAGTTCACAATTTATTTATTAAACAAAAGTATTTTTTAAAGAGATCTAGTTATTCACATTCGGGTGAAGACTTATTCATTCTTAAAAAATTCAAAAGAACAGGTTTTTATGTTGATGTAGGTTGTCATCATCCAACACGATTAAATAATTGTCACTTACTTTACTCTAATGGATGGCGGGGAGTAAATATTGATATAAATAAAATTTCTATAGATTTTTTTAATTTTGTAAGAAAAAAAGATATTAATATTTGTAAGGCAGTTTCTCTTAAAAAAGGTCTGACTAAATATTATTATGATAAACCACTAAGCCTTTATAATTCATTGGTTAAAAGTAAAGATCTTAATAAAGTAGAAAAAATTAAATCAGACCGCTTAGACAGTATTTTGAATACAACAAGATATAAAAATCAAAAAATTGATTTTCTTTCAATTGATGCTGAAGGTAAAGATTTTGAAGTGCTTAAGTCGCTTAATTTTAAAAGATATAAACCGAAATTTATATGTATTGAAATTTGGGGAAAAAATAAAGATAAAGAATTTAATTTACATAATAACGTTATTTATAAGTATCTAATAAAAAAAAATTATAAATTAGTTTTCAATAAAAGAGAAAATTATATTTTTTTGAATAAATTATTATAATTTGATAAGGTAATAAAATGAATATTAAAATAATAGATAATTTTTTAAATAAAGATGATTTTTTTGAACTTTGTTCATTAAATCTGAAGAAAGTAAATAGCAATGAAGTTTTAGTTTACCATAATAATATTTATAAAAATGGTAAGTTTAAAACTGATTGTATAGATGAAAACTTTTTAAAAAAACTATTTAAAAATTATCATAATAATGCGATTAAACTGTTAAAAGAATTAAACCCTGAAAAAGTTCCACTATACGAATATTGTGAATTTAATATTATAGAAACTGGTGCAAATTATAAATTTCCAATTCATGATGATACCCCAAATAAACTTCTAAGTGGGGTTATTTATCTTAAACCAGAAATTAATTCAGGCACAATTTTTTATAAAAATAAAAAAGGAGATGATAAAAAAGAGGTAGAATGGAAACAAAATAGAGCTGTTTTTTTTTCAAGATCAGAAAATAAAACTTGGCATTCATACCAAGGAGATGGAATTTCAAACAGAGTAGCTCTTGTCTACAATTTAATGACAAACGATATCAAGGGTGTTTGTAGAGTAGAAAAAAAAAGTTATTTTTTAACAAAATTTAGATTTGTTATTAATCCTTATTTACATAGGTTTTTAAATTTTACAATTTAAAAAATATATCTATCGGCTAAATGTATAAGCAGCCCTAAGACTATTCCAACTAAAATCCAGTAATATTTTTCTTTCATTAGTTTAAAAATTTTTTAAGATTTGGTTTAAAATAATTTGGTCCTTTCATTACTTTACCGGCATTATTGTATATTGGCTTTCCTTCTGGTCCAAGCTTACTCATATTAGAGTTTTGCACTTCTTCAAAACATTTATCTAAATTTAAACCAAAAGCATGCCCTGCACCATATGTCACATAAAGTATGTCAGTCAATGCATCGGCCACTTCTTTAATATCATTATTTTTGATCGCTTCCTTTAATTCTGTTAATTCCTCTTCAATTAAATCAAGTCTTAATTTAACAATTTTTTTTTCTGGAAATTCGGCTTTATTTTTAACTTCTTGACCAAATGTCTCCATAAATTTTTTAACACTATTGAAATTGCTCATTTTATCTCCATTTCTAAATTGTAGAATTTTATAGCAGAGTGTATTATAGCAAAGAATCAGAAATGAAATATAGAAATGAATTTGACAGTATTGGAAAAATAAAAGTACCTGGTGATAAGTATTGGGGTGCATCTACACAAAGATCAAATAAATATTTCGATATAGGTGATTTTTTAGTTAGACCTATTGTTATCCAATCTATTTCAATAATTAAAAAAGCTGCTGCTATAATCAATTCAAAAAATAAAGACCTGGACAGTAAGCTTGCTAAATATATAGTTCGAGCAGCCGAAGAAGTAATTAAAGGTAAACTTAATGATCATTTTCCGCTAAAGGTTTGGCAAACTGGTTCTGGCACTCAAACTAATATGAATGTCAATGAGGTTATAGCTAATAGAGCTATTGAAATGATGGGTGGTAGGCTTGGCTCAAAAAAACCAGTTCATCCAAATGACCATGTTAATAAGTCACAATCTACTAACGATGTTTTCCCAACAGCAATGCATATAGCGATTGCCATAAAAACAAAAGAAAAACTTTTACCTTCTTTGAAATTACTTGAAAAAGAAATTGAAAAAAAAGCAAAAGATTTCAAAAAAATAGTAAAAATTGGAAGAACACATTTACAAGATGCTACACCTTTAACGCTTGGGCAAGAATTTTCTGGTTATAAAGCTCAATTGCGTAATTGTATAATAAGAATAGAGAATGCTCTTCAAGAAATATATTATTTGGCTCAGGGAGGAACTGCTGTTGGTACCGGTCTAAATACTAGAAAGAATTTTGATAAAAAAATTGTAAAAGAAATTAGTAAAATTACAAAACTTCCTTTTAAAATAGCAAAAAATAAATTTGCTGCCTTAGCAGCTCATGATGAAATAGTTAATTTTTCTGGAGCACTTAATACAACGGCTGTATGTTTAATGAAAATAGCTAACGACATTAGATTTTTAGGTTCAGGACCTAGAGCTGGCTATGGAGAATTGATTTTACCCTCTAATGAACCAGGATCATCAATCATGCCAGGAAAAGTAAACCCAACACAGTCAGAGGCGGTGACTATGGTTTGTGTTAAAGTAATTGGCAATCACAACGGTATTACAATGGCTGGTTCACATGGTCATTTTGAATTAAATGTTTTTAAACCTCTAATAATTCATAATATTCTTCAATCAATTGAAATTATGAGTGACTCATCAAAAACTTTTGCAACTTATTGTGTTAAAGGCATTAAAGCAGATAAAAAACGAATTAAATATTTATTAGATAATTCTCTTATGTTAGTCACGGCTTTATCTCCAAAAATTGGATATGACAAAGCCGCTAAAATTGCAAAATCTGCTCATAAAAATGGGACTACTTTAAAAGAAGAAGTGATTAAATCAGGAATTTTAACTGAAAAGGAATATGAAAAAGTAATGGACCCAATGTTAATGACAAGACCAAAATAATTTTATTTTATTTCACTAAAAAAACTTTGAAGTTTTTTTTTATTAAAAATGTTCAAAATATTTTCTTTTATTAAAATTTTTTCAAAACTTTCTTCTACAAAATTTAAATCTTCCTTTTTTAGTTTTTTTGAATTTATTACAATTTCTTTTAACATTATTCTGTTTGATACTAGATAGTAAGAACCATAAATTTTAAATTTGCTTGCCCTATCTATTTTTATTTCAGAAAGGGAAAAGTACTTTAAAAAATAAGAAATATCTTCAAACTTAGCGTTCAAATCAAAATCTATTTTTTTTGCATTCTCAAAATCAAAAACATTACCGTTAAAATTAATTGATCCATCTTTTAATTTAATAAAGCTTTCATCAAAAGTTATGTTTCCGTTTTGTAAATCTAGTTTGATAAGAATTTTTTCAAATATTTCTTTATTATTAAACCTATTTTTTCTACTGTGAACTAAAACAAATTTTCCATTAATTTTTTTTATATATTGTTTATTTAAAATTTTATTAAAATTTATTTTAAATATTTTTTTGTCAATTTTTTTTATATCGAAAATTAAATCAAAATTTAAGAAAGGTTTAATTCTAATAATTCCATCAAAACTGTTTACTAAATTTTTATTTCTAAAATTAGAATTTGACAATTCAATTTGATTATTAACTTTAAAATCAAATTTTATCTTATTTTCTAAAATTTTAATTTTTGCTTTACCGTTCGATTCATTCAAATTGGAGTTTGCAAAAAATTTAAAATTTGTATTAATTCCCAAATTTTTAATTGATAAATTTAAAATATTAGAGTCTTTTCTTGTAGAAAATGTACCTAGTATTTTTTTTTCGAAATAATAAGTACTAAAATTTATTTTATTTAAGTTTTTATTATCTGCTGTAAAATTTTTAAAATTTAAAAGTGTCTTTTTATTACTTTGAATTTTAATATTTGTATTTAGTAAAATAATTTTATTTTTTTGATTAGAAATATAATTAAAAATATTTTTAATATTAGCTGTATTTAAATTAATATTATACCCGTCTAAAAAAATATTTTTTATTGATAAATTTTTTATTTGATAGATATCCTTTAAATTTAACTTAAAAGTTAAATCCCCATTCAATAACTCAAACTGATTCTTATTAATGCTTAACTTAGAATTTTTGACTATTATCCTAGGTGAAGGAAATATTTTATAACTAATTTGATCATAATTGCTCATTATAATTTTATAATTGGCATCCAACTGTTTATTTATAGATTTAAATTCTTTTTCAAAATTAAAAAAACTTGGTATTGATAAGAATGCTATTGAGCTAATTAAAAAAATTATTAATAAGTACCTTATAAAAAAGATGAATTTAAAAACCTTATGTAAAAAAACCTTATTTATAAAATTTTTATTTACCATTTTTTTTCCTATTATAATTAGTGTATAAAAGAAAATTCACTAATATGGATTCTTTTAACAAATTACTAGATAACCTCAACAAAGAACAAAAAGAAGCTGTGTTAAGCACAGAAGGCCCTAATTTAATAGTTGCTGGTGCAGGGTCTGGAAAAACAAGAGTTTTAACTACAAGGTTGGCGCACATTATTAATGAAAAAAAGGCATGGTCAAATCAAATACTTTGCGTGACATTTACAAATAAAGCTGCAAAAGAAATGCAAAACAGAGTTATGACCTATGTCAAGGGAAAGTCTAATTCAGTCCCGTGGCTTGGAACGTTTCATTCTATAAGTGTCAAATTTTTAAGAAGACATGCAGAAGCCTTGGGTTTAAAAAGTAATTTTTCTATATTAGATACAGATGATCAAAAAAAATTGATAAGAAAAATAGTTAAAGCTGAAGATTTAGATGCAAAGAAATTTTCACCTCAACTAATAATGCACTATATTGATAAGTGGAAAAATCAGGGAATGTTTCCAAAAGATATTAAAACAGAAAAATCTAATTTTACTAAAAAATCAATTTTAAAAGTTTATGGAATATATCAAAATAAAATAAAAGATTTAAATTCTTGTGACTTTGGAGATTTAATACTTTATTGTGTAAAATTATTTGAAGAACATTCTGATATCAGAGAAATTTATAGAAAAAACTTTAAATATATTTTAGTTGATGAATTTCAAGATACTAATTTTATACAAAATAAATGGTTAAATTTACTAGTAAACGAAAAAGAAAATATTTGCTGCGTTGGCGATGATGATCAATCTATCTATAGTTGGCGTGGTGCAGAAATTAAAAATTTTTTAACATTTGATAAAATATACAAAAATTGTAAAGTTTTTAAATTAGAACAAAATTACAGATCTACTAAAAATATTTTAGAAACAGCATCTAAATTAATATCAAATAATACAAATAGGGTTGGTAAAAATTTGTGGTCGTCTGCTTCTGAAGGTGAAATGGTCAAGTTAAATTGTTATCAATCAGGAAAAGAAGAAGCACAAGGTATAAGTGATATTATTGAACATAATTTAAAAAAAAAATATTCATTAAATAATGTTTCTATTCTTGTAAGAGCAATTTATCAAACTAGAGAATTTGAAGAAAGATTTTTAAAAGTAGGAATAGGATATAGAGTACTCGGAGGAACTAGATTTTATGAAAGGGCTGAGGTAAAAGATGCTGTCTCTTATCTAAGAATCATAAACCAAAAATTTGATGATCTTGCTTTGGAAAGAGTAATTGGTTCTCCTAAAAAAGGTATAGGTGAAAGTACAATTAATCAAATTTATACTTTTGGAAGTAAAAATAAATTATGTTTAGAAGACTCAATCATCAAAATATTAGAACTGAATCAATTTAAGCCAAAAATTAAGACTAGCTTAACTCAACTACTAAATATGTTAAATAAATGGAGGTTAGACTCTAAAAAAATGAAGCATTTTGATTTATTAAAAATGGTTTTAGATGAGTCAGGATATTCTGCAATGTTAAAAAATAAGAAAGATTTAGAAAATGAAAATAGATTGGAAAATTTAAAAGAACTTTTGAGAGCTATGCAAGATTATGATAATTTACAATCTTTTCTCGAACACGTTGCTTTGGCAACTTCTATTGATCAAGAATGGGATGGTGCAAAAATTAATTTAATGACAATGCATGCGGCCAAAGGACTAGAGTTTGATGTTATTTTTTTACCAGGATGGGAAGAAGGTTTGTTTCCTCATCAGAAGTCTTTAGAAGAAAAAGGTGATTTTGCATTAGAGGAAGAGAGAAGACTTGCTTATGTGGGTATAACAAGAGCAAAAAAAGAGGCTTATATATCTTTTGCGATCAGAAGGTCATATCATGGTGATTGGATGGATACCTTGCCTTCAAGATTTGTAAATGAAATTCCAGAAGATATTTTAGAAAAAAATGAAATTGCAATTGATAGAAATACAGATGATTTTGAATTTAACCAAGATGTAGCAATAGACTCTGATAATGAATACAGAAGTCCGGGTTGGGAAAGATTCAAAAAAAATAAAGCTTTGAGATGGAAAAAATAAAAAAAATAAGAAAATTAATTAAAAAAAATAACTTAGATGGATATTTAATACCAAAAAACGATGAATTTTTTGGAGAATATATTCCTCAAAATAAAGATAATTTGAAATTTATTACAAATTTTTCAGGATCTTTTGGTTACGCTTTAATTTTTGAAAAAAAAAATTATTTATTTGTGGATGGTAGATACACTTTACAAGCAAAACTTCAAAGTGGAAATTTTTTTAATATTATTACCATCCCAAAAAAAAATCCTGTAAATATTTTAAAGAAAAAAAATTTAAAAATAGGTTTTGATCCTAAATTACATACAAATCGAATGATACAAAAAAGTTTTGATAAAACTAATTGTAAACTTATTCCAATAAATGAAAATCTCGTTAATAAATTATGGACTAAAAAAAAAGAAAAAAATAAAAATAAAAATAAATTTTATATTTTACCTAAAAATGTTACTGGCCAAAGTTATAGCTTAAAAATTGAAAATTTAATAAAGATATTAAAGAAAAAAAAAGTTAACCTTCAATTTGTCTCAGCTAGTGAAAATATTGCTTGGCTTTTAAATATCAGAGGAACAGATTCTGAATTTTCACCATTGACCTATGCTTATCTATTAATTGAAACCAACAAAAAAATTAAACTTTTTTGTGATTTAAACAAAGTTGAAAATTCTTTTAAAAAAAAGTTTAAGAATATAAGATTTATAGACATTAAACATACTGCTTTATACTTATCAAAAATGAATAGAAAAAAAGTTTTAATAGACTCCTCTACTTGTTCAATATTTTTTGAAAAAATTTTAAAAAAAAATAATAAAATTACTCATTTTTTTGATCCTTTATATCATTTAAAATCTATAAAATCTAAAATAGAAATTAAAAATATTATTAAATCTCACATAATTGATGGTGCTGCGCTAACAAAATTTTTATTTTGGATAAAAAAAAATTATCAAAAAAATAATGTGAATGAAATAAATGCTCAAGAAAAATTATTGAAGTTCAGAAAACAAAATAAAAATTTTAAATTTTTAAGCTTCCCAACAATATCTGGATCTGGTCCTAATGGAGCCATTATTCACTACAAAGCTTCAAAAAAAAGTAATAGGAAATTAAAAAGAGGTGACATTTATTTGGTTGATTCTGGAGGTCAATATAATTTTGGTACAACTGATGTTACTCGAACAATTTCTCTTGGAAATAACAATCATAGAATTAAGGACATTTTTACAAGAGTATTAAAAGGACATATTGCTGTTGCTAATTTTAAATTAAAAAAGAATACTAATGGTGGTCATATTGACAATATCGCAAGAAAACCTTTAAAAAAATTTAATCTAGATTATCCACACGGTACAGGACACGGTGTTGGGTATTTTTTAAATGTTCATGAAGGTCCCCATTCTATATCTAGAAATAATAAAGAAATTTTTAAGGAAGGAATGATTGTTTCTAATGAGCCAGGATATTACGAAAAAGGTAAATTTGGAATAAGAATAGAAAATCTTATTAGAGTTAAAAAAAATAAAAAAAAATTCAATTTTGATAATCTTACAATGGCTCCGATTGATAAATCTTTAATTAATAAAAAAATTTTACGAATTGAAGAGATTAACTGGCTAAATAATTACCACAGAGATGTATTTAAAAATGTTAAAAAATTTATGAATAAATCTGAGTTATATGAATTAAAAAAAGCTTGTTCAAAGATCTAGAATTTCATACCATTCTTTTTCTGTCATCACTTTTATTTTTAGTAGCTTAGCTTTTTCAATTTTTTTTTTTGTAGGTTTAGAATTACCAACTACAAATAGACTTAGTTTTTTTGAAATTGTTCCCAATACTTTTCCACCATTATTTTCAACTAATGATTTTGCTTCCGATCTGCTCATTTTTTCAAAGCCCCCTGTAAACATAACAGTTTTATTTGAAAACTTGCCTGCTTTATTTTGAGTCTTAAAATCTTTTATTTTCAACTTATTAATCAAATTTTGAATAATTTCATTATTTTTCTCACGTGAAAAAAAGTTTTCTATAGATACAATTTGCGTTTCACCAATACCATCTAATTCTACTAAATTTTTTAGAATTTTATTTCTTCTATTTGTGATAAATAAATCACGAAACTTATCAATTGTTTTAAAAAAACTTGCTAATATTTTTGCATTTTCCTGGCCAATATGTCTAATACCAATTGAATAGATAAACCTTTCTAAATTTATAGTAGTTGATTTCTCAATTGCTTTTTTAAGGTTATTTATTGATAATTCACCCCAACCTTCAAGATTTCTAATTTTATTATAATTAATTGTAAATATATCAGAAGGTTTTTTTATTAACTTGAGTTCCCAAAATTGTTCTACAACTTTTTTTCCAAGTCCATCAATATTAAAGGCATCTTTTGAAACAATATGTTTCAATTTTTCTTTTGCTATAAAATCACACTGATATCCTTTGAAACATCTTCTTATGGCATCTTCTTTTTTTGTAGATTTATTAATTTCTTTGAAAGTTGATGCTCCACATAGACATTTCTCAGGAAATATATATTTTTTACTAATCTTAGTTCTCCTTGATAAATCAACGGAAACCACTTGAGGGATAACATCGCCGGCCCGTTGAATTTGAACAGTATCTCCAACTCTTATATCTTTTCTTTTGATTTCATCTTCATTATGTAAGGTTGCATTTGAAACTACAACACCACCAACTGTTACAGGTTCAACTTTTGCTACCGGTGTAATTGCTCCTGTTCTGCCCACTTGTATAGATATACTTTTAATCTTAGTTACGGCTTTTTCAGCTGAAAACTTGTAAGCAATTGCCCATCGAGGAGAATTAGAAGTATTACCCAACCTTGATTGCAATCTTAGATCATTAACTTTATATACCAATCCATCAATATCGTAATCTAATGAAGAACGTATATTGTCAATATATGCATGTTGAGTCTCAATTTCATTCAAGTTTTTAATAATTTTTATCAAAGGATTAATAACAAACCCCCAAGTTTTCATTTTTTCCAAAAAATTTGACTGAGTATTAAAAATCATTGGTTTCATTTCACCAAAACCATAAGCAAAATATTTCAGAGGGATTTTAGAAGTTTCTTTGGGATTCTTTTGTCTTAGCGAACCTCCGGCCGCATTTCTGGGGTTTGAAAAATTACCTTTAATATTGCTGAAATCTTTTTTTCCAATATATATTTCACTTCTAATTTCTAATATTGAAGGTAAATTTTTTTCTCTTATTATTTTTGGTATTTCTTTTATAGTCTTTAGGTTTTCTAAAATATCCTCTCCTGTCGTGCCGTCACCTCTAGAGAGACCTTTTGAAAGAATTCCATTCTCATATATTAAACTAGCAGAAATACCATCAATTTTTGGTTCAGAAAATAGTTCAATGTTTTTATCTTTTGTATTTAAAAAATTACTTACTTTACTAAGAAATTCCTCCATATCTTCTTTATTAAATGCATTTGATAGAGAAAGCATGGGCTTTAAGTGTTTAATCTTTTTAAATTTATTAGATGGTTTTGCTCCAACAATATTTTTGACTGAACCTATCTTTTTTAACTCTTTATGCTGATTTTCTAATGAAATGAGTTCATTCTTTAACTTGTCATATTCTGCATCGGTTATTAAAGGTGAGTCTTTTTTAAAATAAAAATTATTATATTTAACTAATAAATCTAATTTTTTTTTATATTCTTTTTTAACTAAATTGTTTTTAGATTTCATATCAATTTAGTATTTTATCAATAACTTTTTTTATCAAACCATCATCTTTTTGGGTTTCTTTTTTTCTGTTCTTAATTTTATAATCTTTATTTAAAATTGAGTAAGATTTTTTATACCATTCACTTGAATTGTAGTTATATCCAAGAATTTTAGCTGTGCTTTTTGCTTCTTCTTCAAGCCCTAATTTATAATAAACTTCTACAAGTCGATGCAAAGCTTCTTCAATGAATACTGTTTCTTGATAATTATTGACTACATTTTTTAGTCTATTTATTGCTGGTATCCATTTTTGTGTAGTCATATAATATCGAGCAATATAAACTTCTTTAGCTGCTAGTTGATTGTTCACTAAATTCAATTTAAATTTTAAATCAATTGCATATTCAGTATTAGGAAATTTTTCTAGAAAAAATAGAATTTTTTCCTTAGTTTTTAAAACTGGTTCTAAGTCTTTTTTTTCGTCTAAAATTTTTTCAAAAGAAATAATTGTTGATAAATAATATGCGTAAGGAAGATTTTTATCAGCTGGATATCTTTCAATAAATCTATCTATTCTTTCTTGACTTTGATCATAGAAATTTATTCTATACAAACAATAGCCAGATAGTAATGCTGATTTAGATGCATATCTTATATCTCTTAAACTTAGTTCGGCATCAGAAAATAGTTTAGAGGCAAAGAAGAAATTTCCTAAATTCATCTCACTAACTGCTTCTGCATAAATTTTGTAGCCTGCATCCTGATTATAGGAATTTTTAACAACCTCTTTTTTAGAGCACGAAAAAAATGTAAATGAAATTAATATTGTTAAAATAAATCTTATAAGCATAGATTAGACTTATATCAGATATTACTTTTTGGGTAAATTTTTTTAAGATTAAGCGTTTACAGCTATTTTATTAATTGGATTTGTTAGATTTTGCTTATTTAGAGAAGAATTATTATTTTCAAAAATTAAAAAATTTGATTTATCTTTGAATAATTCTCTTAAAAAATCAATGCTAAGTTTGTGTCCACCTTGAAAACAATCAACTTCTCCAATTATTCTGTAACCAGATAAAAAGAAATCTCCTGCTAGATCTAAAATTTTATGATTAACAAATTCTTTTTCGTTTCTTAAACCTTCTGTATTTAATATTTTATCTTTATCAACCACCACTGCATTATCTAAAGATCCACCTTGCGCCAAGCCTAGTTTTTTAATCTTTTCTACGTCTTCGTACAAACAAAAAGTTCTTGAAGAATAAATATCTTCTAAATTACTTTCTAAAAAATTAATTCTATTTTTTTGTTTTCCTATTAACTCATTTTTATAATTTAATTGAAAAGCTACTTCAAATCCAAAGTTAATAGGTTTCAGTTCTAAAAACTTTTGTTCATCTTTAATTTTAACCTCTTTGAGAATTTTTAAATATTTTCTTTTAGCTTCTTGTTTTACTAATCCAACTTTTTCTATCTCTTCTACAAAATCTTTTGAAGATCCATCCATTATAGGCACTTCTATATTACTAATTTCTACCAGAGCATTATCTAAACCAGTCATATAAAATGCTCCCAAAAGATGTTCTATTGTGGAAACCGATACTCCATGTTTATTTTTAATAGTTGTGCAAAGTTTTGCAGACGAAACATTTTTAATATTTGCTTCTACGAAATTATTTTCTTTAAGATCAATCCTTTTAAATGAAATTCCAGAATTTTTTGGTGATGGCAGAACTCTTATTGTTGATTTTACGCCTGAGTGAAGTCCAATTCCGTCAAATTTAATTGGTTTGCTAATAGTTTTTTGGTTATTCTCTTCCATTAGAGAGTTTATACACAACTAATTTCTAGATATTAAAACAAGTAATGTTACGAAAAAAAACAATGATTATTCAAATAACTTAGAGAATATGCGAGAAATAAGTGATTTTTTATTTTTTGTAAATGGAATTGCCTCTTTAATCCACCCATTATTAACTAAATCTGCAGATATAATACAGGAATTAAACTCATCATTTTGGGTTCTCGATGAGATTTTGACATCCTGATTATTATTTATATTTTTTTGAATGATAGTAATTAAATTTTTGAAAGTGTCATCTTGTGCGATTTTTACTAATATCGGTTTGTTTTTTTTAATATTTATTAAATTAATGTTTTTATTATAAATAATATCTAAAATCTCTACTATCCTAGCTTCAATTATATTTCTTAAATGTTCAATACTTATTTTTCTAAAATTTTCATTTTTAAAAAACCTTTTATCTATATAAGTTTTTTTATCTTGGGAATATATTCCATCAATTTTTACCTCAGACAAAATATTTTTAGCATTCTCATAATGTAAAGAACAAACTTTTATAATATCTTTTAAAATAATTTCTAAACCAAATTCAAAATTTTCATAGTAAACAAAAGAGGAGTCATCGAAAACAGAAATTTGGATATTATCTTTTTCAATATTTACATTTATGAAAGAAGTTGTCATTTTGTCTTCTTTGATTACATTTATTCCATCAACATAATTTTTAAAAATTATTCTATTTAAAGCTAAATTTGACTTTCTTAATAACATTTGAATATTTTTGAAATCATTTTTATTTAACAAAAAAAATGTAAGTTGATGACTATAAAACTCTCCATGAAGTCCTATAGGAAGATTTTTAATATTTTGTTTATCAAGCAAATATTTAGAGTTAAAAAGGTGAATAATTTTTTTTTGTGTTTCATTTTCAATTACATTTTTTTTTAAATAATTAATTATATGAGAAATATCTTCATTTAAAATTTGTTCTCCATTAAGTTTTTTAAAACCTGTTACATTCACGCAATCTATTTTTTTTTGATTGGAAATTATATTTATAGATTTAAAAGTATGATCAATTTTATTTTCTATTTTTTCTAACGAGTTTTTTAAATTTTCTGATACTTTTTCAATATCAATAATCTTGCCTTTATAGACACCTGATGATTTGACAGAAAGCTTTTCTAATATTTCAAAATTGTACTCTTCATTAATTTCACCGGCTAAAAAAAATAAGTTTTCATCAGCTATCTCTAAAAATAAATTTTTTTTTTCCATTTCATTCATTCTATTTTAAGATTACTTGATTTTTTATTCTATAATCAAATACCTTGTAATCATTAAAGTTTTTTTGATTAATTTTCTGCATAAAATTTATTAAACTTTTATCGTAATCTTCAATTGGTAACTTTATGATCTTATTATTTGTTAATTCAATATCCCATCGTCCAATTTCAAAATAATAATAAGCTTTAATATTTTTAAGATCAAATTTAACTTTTAAAAGTTTCTCATAAAGCTTAGAGAAATTTTTATCAGATCCAAAAACTATAGGTAAATTTTTATAAAATTCAAAGGGCGTATATTCAATTAAATTACCTTCTTCTGATATGTAAAATTTATTTTTTTCTTTAATTAAAACAGCAACTAGTTTTTTTTCAATAATTATGATTTTTAAAGTATTAGGATAAATCTTTTTAATTTGAGCAGATGCAATAAGACTAAAATTTTTAAAGATTTTTTCAATATCTTCTTCATTAATAAAAGTGAGGTTTTTTCCTTTTAAGATATTAAGTTTTTTTATTATAGAATTTTCTTCAATTAAATAATTATTTTCTATAATAAAATTGGTGATAGGAAAAAATTTATTATTTATAATTTTGTTTCCAGAGGGTTTATATGTTGTTAAAAAAATAAAAAAAAACAATATTAATAATTTAGTTTTTTTGTTTTTCATCTGTTAAGACTTGCATCTTTAATCATTTTTTTCACAAGATCTTTAAAGGAAATATTATTATATTTTGCAATTTCTGGCACAAGCGATAAATCTGTCATCCCTGGCTGCGTATTAATTTCTAATATAAAAAATTTATTTTTATAAAATTTAAAATCTGATCTAGTTATACCTTTACAATTTAAAGCTTTATGTGTTTTTTCTGCAATTTTATTTACTTCCTTGTATTTTTTCTTACTTATTTCTGCAGGCATTACATGATCTGTTTTTGCTGATTTTAGATATTTTGCTTTGTAATCGTAAAACTTTCTTTTTGGTCTTAACTCAATTGCACCAAGCGATTTATTAGCCATAACTGCCACTTGAATTTCTTGACCACCTATAAACTGTTCAATAATTAAATGATCATATTTACTAAATAAAAAATTTATCTTTATTTTTAATTCTTTAGCATTTTTTACTATTTTTACTCCAATGCTAGATCCTTCATTAACTGGTTTAATAACAATAGGAAATGTTATCTTTTTTTTTTTAATATTTTTAATTATATTTATTTTTTTGAGCCTATTTTTTTTAATTACAATATATTTTGGAGTCAAAATTTTATTTTTAATAAATATTTCTTTTGATATAGCTTTATCCATTGCGTTCATAGAAGAAACTACTCCTGAATGAGTATACGGAATTCTCAAATACTCAAAAAAACTTTGCGCTACTCCATCTTCGCCGTCTTTTCCATGCAATGCGTTAAAAATTATATCAACTTTTTTTTTATCTATTAAATTAAAATTTTTTTTTTGGGGATCGAATTCATTTACTATATAGCCCATTGATTTTAAAGCTTTTGAACAAGCTTTTCCAGTTGCAATACTCACTTTTCTTTCTTTAGAAGTTCCCCCCAAAACAACTAAAATTTTTTTTCTTTTTTTCATAAAATTACAATTTTTCTCCTACTATCCTTATCTCCAGCTCAAGGCTTTCCCCTGTTTTATTTTTTACCTCCTCCCTAACTTTATTAATTAATTCTTCAATTTCTGAAGAGGAGCTACTACCTTCATTTACAAAAAAATTACAATGCTTTTCTGAAATTTTAGCTTTTCCAACTTTAAATTTTTCGCAATTCGACTCTTTAATTAATTTCCAAGCCTTTTTATGTTTCGGATTTTTGAAAGTGCTTCCACAGGTTTTAATACCTTGGGGTTGATCATTTTTTTTTAATTCAATTAGTTTAATTTGTTTATTTTTAATGTCTTCTATTTTTCCAGCTTGAGTTTTGAATTTCACACTTAGTATAATTAAATCATTTTTTAAGTCGCAACCTCTATAAAAAAAATTTATTTCATTTTTCTTAATTTCTTTTATTTCACCATCTAAATTCATTACTTCTATTGAGATAATATTTTCTGAAATTTCATTGCCATAACAACCACTATTCATTCTGATAGCTCCGCCTATTGATCCTGGAATACAGGATAAAAATTCAAAACCTTTCAGTGCATGTTGAGTTGCATAATCAGATAATTTTTTATCTAAGGTTGCGGCTCCTACTTCTATTTCATTATTTTGAAGATTCTTTAAATATGAAAATTTTGAGCTTAGTTTAATTGAAATACCTTTTACACCACCATCTCTTATAAGTGTATTGGATCCTGCACCAAAAATATTTATTGAATAGTTTTCCTTTTTTATATATTTAAGAAAATTAGACAATTCCTTTTTATTATCAGGTCTATAAAAAATCTCTGCTAATCCGCCAAGATTAAACCAGCTATACTTAGATAGTTTTTCATCAAAATAAATATTTGAAAATTTACTTTTTAAATTACTTTTTTCTAATTTCATAAAGTGTGCTTTAAATCTCTTATCCATTGTGAAATTGAGCCAGCTCCCATTCCAATTATAATTTCATTATTTAATAAGTTTCTTTGAAAATATTTTTTTAAATCATTTTTTTCTTCAATGTTAATTACTTGAGTTTTGGAATTTTTAGAAATAATTTTTGAAAATGCAATTTGGTTGAAGCTTTTATCTTTTTTCTCTCCTGCGGCATATACTGGACATAATAAAACAATTTCGGAGTTTATAAATGACTCAGAAAATTTAGTTTTTAAAGTTTTAAGTCTAGAATATCTATGTGGTTGAAATACAGAAATAATTTTTCTATCTTTGTAAACTTCTTTTACACCTGAAAGAACAGATTGAATTTCAGTGGGGTGATGAGCATAATCATCGTAAAAATCATTGTTATCTTTTGTAAAAATTTTTGTCATTCTTCTTTGTACCCCTGAAAAATTCTTTAAAGCTTTTTTTATTATTTTCAAATCTATACCTAAATTCAGACAAATAGAAATTGCTGCTGTTGCATTTTGAACATTATAACTTCCAATTAAATTTAAATTTATATTTTTTAATAGATTAATTTTTTTACTTTTATCTTTAACCCTTAAATCAAATATTGAACTATTTATTTTATATCTAGCATTTATAATTTGATAATCTGAAGATTTTGAAAATCCATAAGTTAAATAGTTTTTTGTTTTAATTTTTTTTAATATTTTTTTAATATTAGGACTGTCCAAGCAAATTAAAGATTTCCCTATGGGAGGAGTCTTATTAATAAATTTTATAAATGAATTTTCTAAATTTAGATAATTTTTATAAAAATCTAGATGTTCAGTATCAATATTAGTTACTATTGAATAATTTATTGGCAACTTAAGAAAGCTTCCATCTGACTCATCTGCTTCAAGAACTGCCCAGTTTCCTTTTCCAAATTTTGCATTTGATTTAATTGAGTTAATTACTCCACCATTAATAATTGTTGGATCTAAATGCGCTGTAGAAAGAATTTTTGCTACAAGAGAAGTTGTAGTGGTTTTGCCGTGAGAACCAGAAATAATTATATTTTTTTTTAAAGATACAATATTTGCAAGCATTTCTGCTCTTTCATATATAGGTAATTTTTTTCTTCTTGCTTCCTTAATTTCTTGATTGTTATTTTTTATTGCACTTGATTTAACTATTATTGTAGCTTTAGAAATATTTTTTTTTGATTGATTATAAAAAATTTTAATCCCAATTCTTTTACAATTTTCTGTATTTTTATTTTTACTTATATCGCTACCTTGAATCTTAAAACCCATTATTTTCATAATTTGAGCTAACCCGCTCATACCAATTCCACCTATACCAACAAAGTGTATTAGTTCTTTGTTTGCAATATTAATTTTTTGCATCAATGATACTCTCTATTTCTTTATATATTTTTTTAAAAATTTCTCTACCATTATAGTTTTTCTGCTTATTAATCATCTGATCTAAAATAGATTTATCTTTATGAATTTCCTTTATCAATGTAAATAAATTATTTTCTATTTCATTTTCATTTACTAAAAAACCGTATCCATTTTCTTCAAAATATTTGGCGTTTAAATATTGGTGATTATCAGCTGCTGACATGAGCGGAATAGTTATAAGAGGAATTCTGCAATTTAAAAGTTCTCCTAATATTGAGGCACCTGATCTTGTAATAACAAAGTCTATTTCTTTGAAAAGCTCTACAATATTAGAGTTAAATCTAAAAATTTTGTTTTTTATTAAATTTTTATTATAGAAGTCTTCAAGATATTTTTTTTGATTTGTATAACATTGTTGAAAAATATTAATTTCAATATTATTTTTTTTACATAACTTAAATATTTCTGGTAACTTTTCACCAAAGACTTTTGCAGCCTGACTGCCACCCAAAACTAATATATTTAAGATTTTATTATTTTCAATGACTTTATTGAGTTTAAAGTCTAAAATTTCTTTTCTTATAATATTGCCGGTAACTACTATTTTATTCTTATATTTTAATTTTATTCCACTCGTTTCTGAATATGACAAAAATATTTTTTTTGCAAATGGAAGTAAATACCTATTAGCTTTTCCGATTATCAAGTTATTTTCATAAATTATAAAAGGTATATTTAATAGTTTTGCAGCTATACAAATTGGAAAAGTTGTATAACCTCCCATACCAAATACAATATTAGGTCTATTTAATATAAAAAAAATTAATGATCTTAAGAATGTTAAAATAATTATAGATAGTGAAAGAATTAAATTTAAAGGATTTTTTCCAAATATTGAAGCAGATAAAAATTTAGTAGTTCTAAGATGAGCAAAATCTTTTAAAAACCTGTGCCCTCTTTTATCTGTTATTATTTCTACGTCGAATTTTTTATCAAAAAGATATTGATATAAACTACAAGCTGGAAAAACATGTCCGCCAGTGCCTCCGCCAATAATAACTATTTTTTTGAGTTCATTCATCATTATTAATTCTATTTTTGGTATAATTTAAAATCACACCTGCTAAAACCGCACTTCCAATTAACGAGGATCCACCATAACTTAAAAAAGGTAATGTCATTCCTGTTGTAGGTAGCAAACTTGTATTTACTCCGATATGAATAAAGGTTTGAAAAATTAAAAGAGACGACAATCCACTTAAAGCAACTTTAATATTATCATTATTTTTCTTCATACATATCTTTATAATTCGATAAGTTATGTATAAAAAAATACTAACTATTAATATTGAAATTATAGACCCATATTCCTCGGTTATAACCGCAATTATGTAGTCTGTATGTGCTTCGGGCACTTTATCTTTTAAAGTTCCTTCTCCCATTCCCTGTCCTTTCAAGCCGCCTTGCCTAATTGCATCTAAGGCTTTAGCACTCTGGAAACTATCTCCTTTAGATGGGTCAATAAAGGTTATTAATCTTCTCGTAATATATCCAAATTTGTCTGGAAATAAGAACAGTAATGCAGCAACAGAAAATATAAAAGTAGATAAAAAACTCACAATATAAATAATTGCAATACCTGAAATAAAAACTAACGACATCCATGTTCCAATTAGTAATATAGATTGCCCAACATCAGGTTGATTTACAAGAAAAATTATTATGGAAAGTAAAATTAAAAAACTAAAAAAGTAAGAGGAGTTAGTAACTTTTTTTGAATTTGATAATAAAATTTTTGCAGTTATTAAAACAAATAGAGGCTTAAGAAGTTCTATTGGTTGTAGTCTAAACAAATGTAAATTTAACCACCTTTTTGCTCCTTTAACTTCAACTCCAATCAATGGTACTAGGACTAATAATAAAAAAAAAATTATAAATAAAGGTGTTATAGACTTTTTTAAAATATTCTCATCTATTAGAGAAATAAAGATCATGATGCCTATAGATGACAAAGAAAAAATTAAATGTTTTGAGAAAAAAAAATAATAGTTTTTATTTAGTCTTTCACCTGCTAAAGAAGAAGTAGAGGAAAAGGAAAAAAACAGACCAAGAATAAATAATAAAATAAAGCAAAAAAGAATTTTTTTATCAACATTTCTCCAATAATTCCTAAAATTATTTTTAAAATTTATTTGCATGTAATTTGACTAGTTTTTTAAATTGATTTCCTCTTTCTACAAAATTTTTAAATTGATCAAATGAAGAGCCTGTAGGGCTTAATAAAACTATAAAGGGACCTTTTATTTTTTTAACTTCTTTAAAAATATCACTAATCGATTGATCTAAAGTTTTTGATACAGAAAATTTTACTTTGTTGATTAATTCTTTTTTAAAATGAGTAATATGATTTCCAATAATAAAGCATTTAAATATATTTTTTTTAACACTGTCGATTTTAATTTTATCATTTTTTTTAGGAATACCTCCTATTATCCACAGGATATTCTTATAACTTTTTAAAGCTAATTTTGTTGCTTCAAAGCTTGTTGCTTTTGAGTCATTTATAAATGTAATATCATTTTTTTTTAAAAAAAATTTCCTGCCTATGCTCTAGGCCTTTAAAAGAATTCATATATTTAATAAAAAAACTTTTTTTAATTTTAAATAAAATTGATATCTCATATACAAAAATCATATTTTCAAAGTTAGCTTCTGATCTTAAATAATCATTTTTAATTTTATTTTTAATAGAAGTATATTTTTTACTAGTTAATAATTTTAATTTTCCTCCTAACTTTTTTCTATTATAAAAACTTAAAAATTTTTTATTTTTAATTAAGGAAAAATCTTTTTTTTTTTGTAAAGAAAATATTTTAAATTTTGAATTAATATAGTTATTGTAGCTACCATGCCAGTCTAAATGATCATTTGATATATTTAATAGAATTGCATAATTAGGTTTTATAAATTTTGAATGAGCAAGTTGAAACGAAGATGCTTCTATAACAAATATGGTATTATCAGAATAATTAAAAGTAAGTACGGGCTTACCAATGTTTCCTCCTAATTTTACATTTCGTCCACTTTTTTTTAATAAATGTTCGATTAATTTGCAAGTTGTGGACTTACCATTTGTTCCTGTTACAACTATTGATTTTAAATTAGGATTCTGAATGTACAATAAATCAAGGTCAGTAATAATTTTATTTTTTTGTTTTTCTAAATTTTTCTTAAATAAAGAATTTTTTATACTTATGCCTGGGCTAAGTAAAATAAAATCTACATTTTCTAATTTTCTTTTAAAATTTTCTTTACTTAAATTGACTTTATGTTTCTTTCTCAAATTCATATCGTCGTCCCAGAGAGAGAAATCTTTAATTTTTTTTTTCTTAAAAAATTTAATTATTGACTCCCCGGTAATTCCTAAGCCATATATTGCAAAACTTTTGTTTTTCAAATTAGTAGGGTGATTCATCAAAATTATCTTAATTTAAGTGTTGCCAATCCAATAAGAGCAAGAATGATTGCAATAATCCAAAATCTTATAACTATTGTGGACTCGGCCCAACCTTTCTTTTCAAAATGATGATGTATTGGTGCCATTTTGAAAACTCTTTTACCTGTTAATTTAAATGATAATACTTGAATTATAACTGAAACAGTTTCTAAAACGAAAAGCCCGCCAATAATAGCTAAAACAATTTCATGTTTAACTATAATTGCTACTGCTGCTAATGATCCCCCGAGCGATAATGATCCAGTGTCTCCCATAAATATTTTTGCTGGAGGAGCGTTATACCAAAGAAAACCTAAGCAAGCGCCAACTATCGATCCACAAAAAATAGAAATTTCACCAACATTAGGTATATACTGTATCTGCAAATAATCAGAAAAAATAGTATTACCAACTACATAACTTATAAAAGTATAAGAAAGTGCAACTAGAATAACAGGGACTGTAGCTAATCCATCTAATCCATCGGTAAGATTAACAGCATTAGAAGATCCAATAATAACAAATAAAGCGAAGGGAATAAAAAATATTCCAAGATTTAAAATAAAGTTTTTGAAAAACGGAAAATATAAATCATATAAATAATCATGATTTGAATAATTAATGAGTATCAAAATTGCTATCAAGCCAATTAATAATTGACCTAAAAATTTTAATTTAGAATTTAGTCCTCTTGAATTTTTAAATTTAATTTTAAGTAAGTCATCTATAAATCCTAAAAGTCCCAAACCTATGGAAACAAAAATTAATACCCAAATATAAATATTAGATAAATCTGCCCACATTAGAGTTCCTGTAGTCATGCCGATAAGAATTATCAATCCTCCCATTGTAGGTGTGCCAGACTTTTTGATTATATGGTCTATAGGTCCATCTTGTCTAATTGGACCAGTTATTTGCTTAGTAGCAAATATCTTTATTAACGGCTCTCCAATTATAAAAACAATTACTAAAGAGGTAATTAATGAAACTCCTGTTCTAAAAGTTATATATTTAAAAACATTTAAGAATGAGTAGCTATCAATTAATGATGTAAATAAACTAAATAACATTATCAATTCCTTTAATAAGTGATGACGACAATTTATGTAAACCTGTAGAATTAGATCCTTTGATCATTAAAAAATCATTTTTTTTTAAGATTTTAGAGAATACTTCATCAAAATCATTTTTAAATTGCAAAATGTTTCCTTGTTTATTTTTTTTTATATACTTATAAGCGTTTAATATTTTATCTCCATACACAAATACTTTATCGATATCACTACTGTTAATAAAATTAGATAATTTTTGGTGATAAAAGTCTGAATTTTTTCCTAGTTCCAACATATCTCCTAATAATAAATACTTATTAAATTTATTTTTTTTAATATTATTTAAATTAAATATTGCTTTTTTTACCGATAAAGGATTAGCATTATAACTCTCATCTACTAAGTTAAAACTAGTATTATATCTATTAATCAAATGAATTTTTCCTCTTCCTTGAAGAGGTTTAATATTTTCACAAAATTTTACTATGGAATGTATATTTAAATTTAATATTTTTAATACAGCAATAGAACAAAGTAAATTTAAGGTATTTATATCTTTATTTTTAATCTCAATTATCTCATTAACGGCTTTTATTTTAACAATATTATTTTTAAAATGAATAAATTTGACGTCAGACTTTTTAGAAAACCCAAATGATACAATTTTCAAGCCTCTTTTTTTTGCCAAAGAATGAAAGTAATTAAAAAATTTATCGTCTCGATTTAAAACAATAGTTCCACCCTCTTTAATATTATTTATTATTTCACCTTTGGTTTTAGCTATGTCTTTTATATTTTTAAAGTTTTCGATATGTGCTTCGGCTACATTCGTAATAATCGCTATATCTGGATTTATAATTTTAGATAGTCTGTGAATTTCACCCTTTTTACTCATACCAACTTCAAATACCCCAAACTTATGATCATATTCTAAATTGCAAAGACTTATCGGAACTCCATAGTGATTATTAAAAGACTTTGGTGAGTAATAAGTTTTTTCAAAATGTTTTAATAAATTACCTAAAAGAGTTTTAACACTTGTTTTGCCGGCGCTTCCAGTTACTGCAATTATTTCTGCTTTTGAAACATTTCTTTTTTCTAAACCTAGCCTGTTCAAAAAACTAAAAGTATTTGAAACTTTAATTATTTTTTTTTTATCTTTAATTTTAAATTTTTTTGAAATTACACAAATATTAGCGCCATTTTTTTTAGCACTTGATATATATTTGTGACCATCTCGATTTTTACCTTTAATAGCAATAAATAAATTTCCTTTTTCTACTTTTTGAGAGTCAATTGAAACTCCATAAAATTTATGTTTATTTTTTAAATTTAAAATTTTATTTAAAATATTTGAATTATATTCTAAATTGTATTCGTATTTGTTAAAATATTTATTAATTATTTTTACATTTAATACTGATTGTTTGTCAGAAGTTTTTAATATTTTATTTCCATAATCTTGAAATTTTTCATGCCCCTTTCCAGCAATAATTATAATTTCATAGGGTTTGGAATTTTTTAAAGCTTCTTGAATTGCTTTTGATCTATCACCAATTTCAAAAGTATTTTTACCTTTTACAATTTTTTTTAATTCATTACGAATTTTTTTTGGATTTTCATTTCTTGGATTGTCATCAGTTATATAGATTTTTTTACAATATTTTTTTGCAATTTTTGCCATTAGAGGTCTTTTTTTCTTGTCTCTCTCTCCTCCACAACCAAATACTAACGTAATATCATTTCTATATTCTATTTTAAGTGTTTCAAGCACTGTTTCTAATGCGTTGGGAGTGTGTGCAAAATCTATAAAAACTTTTGATTTATTTGGCAAAACTCTCACTAACTCTAGTCTACCGTTAACATTTTTGATTTTTTTAATAATAGGTTTTATATTTTTATTGCTTAATCCACACAAATTAGCAGCTAAAATTGACATTGATAAATTTTTTTTTTGAAACGAACCTTTTAAATTTTTTAAATTTTCATTTTGTAAAATATTCAATTTTGAAAAATTTAAGATTTTTATTTTTTTTTTATTTGCAATTGATTGAATTTTACTAAATTCTTTCAGATGTTCATCTGTAATTATAAATCCATTTTTATTTAATAATTTTTTAAACAAAATCATTTTAGCTTCAAAATATTTTTTCATCGTTTTATGATAATCTAAATGGTCTTGACTAAAATTTGAAAATATTCCAGCTTTTACATTTAGTCCATCAAGTCGACCTTGGTGAAGGCCATGGCTTGATGCTTCAATAATAACATTGTCAATTTTTTTTTTTTTAATTAATTGAAGTTCACTATGAAGAGAAATAATATCTAAGCTAGTTAAATTTGTTTTTTTAATAATTCTATTTTTACTAATACCTAGTGTACCTATTGTTGCTACAGGTATTTTATTATAATAAAATATTTGAGAAAAAAAATCAGCAATTGAACTTTTTCCATTTGTTCCAGTAACAAGAATAATGTTTTTAGGTTTTTCTCTAAAAAATTTTTTACATGAGTCTGCAAGAATTTTTTTAATATTTTTAACTTTTATTATTGGAATGTTATCATGGTAAAATTTATAATTTTTTGGAACTAATATTGCCCTAGCTCCTTTGTAAATCGCTTCTTTGATAAATTTTTTTCCATCATGTTTTCGACCTTTTAAAGCAAAAAATAAATTTCCTTTTTTTATTTTTCTACTGTCTAGTGCTAAGCCACTAATATGAACTTTTTTTAGATGGTTTGGACAGTTTTCAATTAGATTTTTTAACAACATGGCTGTAAGTAAACTCGTTATTATTTATGGCTAAAATAGGTCCAATTTTTTCTATTATTTTGCCCGATGTATAAACTACGTTCCAGCCAGCTTCATTTCTAGTACCTTTAATCTTAAAGCCTCTATAATTATACACTAAATCACGGGCTATTTGTGGATCATCAAGAATAACTAGTAAAATGTATTTTTTTTTATAAGATGAAAAAAAAGAAATGAACGTGTTTATATTCTTATTTTCATTTTCATAGTATTGAGATGTTCCTGTTTTACCTGAAACTTCATATCCAAAAATATTTGCTAAACTCGCTGTTCCTTCTTTTTCCGTGACTACTTTTCTAAGAATTTTTCTAATATCACTGCTAGTTTTTTCAGAAATTACTCTTTTTTTTTTGTTTCAATTTTATTATTTTTATACAAAGTTGGTTTTACTAAATAACCACCATTAATTAAACTTGCGTAACCAGCTGCTGCTTGTAAAGGAGTGGTTGTAATTCCATGTCCATATGAAACAGTTTCTAATTTACATTTATTCCACCTGAAATCTAAAGGTACACCAATTTCATCAAGCTCAAATTTTATTTTACTGGTTAAATTGAGATTATTTAAAAAATTCTGATATCTTTTTTTACCTATTTTCCTTGCAATCATTATTGTCCCAATATTTGAAGATCTTATCACTATATCTTCAACAGTTAAATTATCTGGAAATTTTTTAATATCGGAAATTGTATATTTTGAACATTTAATTTTATTTGGAATATTTTTGATTAAGGTATTCGGCTCGACTATATCATTATCTAATGCTAATGCGATTGTAAAAGTTTTAAAAATAGAACCGAGCTCAAATATACTTTTTGTAATTTTATTGGTGTAGTTTTTGTCTTTTATATTATTTCTTTTATTAATATTATAATCTGGCAAAGAAACTAAAGAGAGTACTTCTCCATTTTCTGCATCCATTAGTAAACCTGCTCCACCTTTTGCTTTAAATATATCGATAGATTTATTAATTTCGTTTTTGATTATATATTGCAAATTGGTATCTAATGTTAATTGAAGAGGGTTGTGAGATTTAGTATTTTTTTTTAAATCTTCGTCAAAATATTTTTCAACACCTGAAATTCCATAATTATCATTGTCAATTTGACCTAAAATATGACTAAATAATCCTCCTTGAGGGTAAATTCTTGATTGATAAGGCTCAAATAGAATTCCTTTTTCTCCTAAAGCCCAAAGTTTATTCTTTTCATCTTCTGTCAATCGTTTTTTAAGATAAAAATAATTTTTATTATTTATTTCATTCAGAATTTTTTCTGAATTTAATTCTGGAAATATAATTTTGATTTTTACTAATAAATTTTTTTTGTCTTTTATTAAATCACTTCTTATTGCAGCATGAAATGATTGAATATTTCGAGATAATAACTCTCCATTCCTATCAACTATGTCATTTCTTAATGGCTTAAAATAAGTTAAATAACTATCTTTGTTTGAAATATTATTATTCTGCAGAGAAACAATTGTAATTTTTATTGCAAATAAAAAAATAAGAGAAACAAAGAAAAAAAATAAAAGATAAATTCTATCCTCCGAAATTAAAAATAAATTTTTTTTTTTAAAATTTAGATTAGTTTCTAAATAATCTTCAAAAAAGAAACTTTTTTGATTTAGATTTATTTTTTTATTTCTTTTATTTCTTTTTTTCATATAAAAAATTATTTGTTATTTTTCGACTTTGATTTTTAAATTGATCTAAACTTAAATAGATTCTAGAAAAATCCATTGGAAAATAAGTGTCATCACTATATCTGAGTATTTGTTTAGTTATATTTTCGGGTGAAGATAAATAATAAAAATCTAATTGTGCTTCATATAAATTAAGTTGGATTTGAGTAATTTTACTTTTATACTTTTGAATATTTTTTTCAATAATTCTTGTTTGTGTTTTTACTATTGAAGTAAATATCATTAGTAAAGTAAAAATTAATATTGATATAAATAATTTAAATTTAGGCATATTTTTTTTCAAGATCTATATATTTTTTAAATTTTATCTTTAAATTGTTTGGTGTATAGAAAGTTTTTCTACTTCGCGTGGCGTATCTTAATTTTGCTGAGCGGGAAGGTGAGTTATTTTTAATTTCAAAATCTGAAGCGGTAATAATTTTATTTCTGTAATTTTCAAATAAATTTAAATCATTTTCATTATTTTCTGGTAGATATCGTGAGGGTTTAGATCGACTAGAAGAATAGTTTTTAAAATAATATTTTATAATTTTATCTTCAATTGAATGAAACGTAACTACAATAAGTTTGCCTCCTGGTTTTAATAATTTTGTAGCATTTATTATTCCTTCTAACAATTCTGTTGTTTCCTTATTAACGAACATTCTTAAAGCTTGAAAAGTTTTAGTGCTAACATTAATTTTTTTTTTGTAATCTTTTTTTTTACTATGTTCAATAATTTGAACTAATTCTTTCACATTCAAAATTTTTTTGACGCTTCTTTTTTTTATTATATTTTTCACTATCTTGGATGCTTCATTCTCTTCTCCTAAAATTTTTAAGATCATTTTAAGATCATTTTCTTTAAAATTATTAATTATATCCTCTGCTGAAAGAGAGGTTAAACCCATGCTCATATCTAATTTATCTTTAGATTTAAAAGAAAAACCCCTTGAAAAATCTTGTAATTGAAAGGATGATAATCCTAAATCAAAAATAATTACATCAAATTTTTTATCAAGATTTAACTTGTTTAAATTACTAAATTTTTCGTGAAAAAAATTAAAACGCTTTGGAAATTTTTTTTTAATATTGTTAGCAATATTAATTACAAATTTATCTCTGTCTAATGCTGTAACTGATGTTTTAGGAAAGTTTAAAATCTCTTTAGTGTATCCTCCTCCACCGAATGTGCAGTCTAAATAATTGCCCCCTTTAAGTGGAGCACACAATTTTATGACTTCACTCAGCATCACCGGAACATGTGAAGATTCCGGTGTTAAACTGTGTGTATTCATAAAAATCTTTATCAATCATTAAAATTTTTGCTTTCTTAAAAATGCAGGTATTTCGAAATCTTCTTCCTTATTGTCTTCATCAAATAAATTTTGATCTTTATCAATTCTTTCTTCCACGATCTGGCCTTGATCGTTTGTGTTATTGTCGTCAGAAAATAAAGGAGGGGTATATTCTACATTATTTTCTAAATAATTTGGTGAAGAAAAATTATTTTCATCGGAATTATTTTCTATATAAGATGTACTTTCTATTGATACTCCATTTAAGGCATTTTCATTAACCACAGAATTTTCCTTTTTAACAGTGTTGATAATAGGCTGAGTTTCCTCAAATTTAGTTTCTACTTCTTCCTCTAATTTTAGAGCTGTAGCACCATTTATAGAATTATAGGTATTATTTTCTATATGGGAGTTTTTTGAAAACAGTCCTTCTGAATAACCATTATTACGATTTTGAATCCTAGTTACCATATTTAAAACAGTTTTTGACTCCGGTTTTTGTCCGTCTAAAGCTGTTGCAACTATTGAAACTCTTATTTTCCCGTTCATGTCTTCATCTTTGATAGCTCCAAAAATTAACTCCGCCTCGGGATCAACTTCAGCTCTAATCTTGTTAACAGCTTGATCAACTTCGAATAATTTTAGATCACTACTCCCAGTTATATTTACCAATAAACCTTTAGCTCCTTGAAGTGAATATTCATCAATTAATGGATTATTTAAAGCCATCTCTGTTGCAACCATTGCTCTATTTTCACCTTCAGCTTCTCCTGTCCCCATCATGGCTTTACCCATTGAGCTCATTACTGTTTCTACATCTGCAAAATCTAAATTAATTGTACCTGGTCTTACCATAAGATCTGTTACACTTTGAACACCTTGTTTTAAAACATCGTTAGACAAAGTAAAAGACTCATCAAAGCCTGTAGCTTCACTAGCTATTTTAAAAAGATTTTGATTTGGAACAACAATTACTGTATCTAAATGTTTTTTTAATTCCTCGAGACCTTCCAAAGCTCTTCTCATTCTTTTTGGTCCTTCGTAAGAAAAAGGCAATGTAGTAACTCCAACCGTTAAAATGTTCAGTTCTCTCGCAGCTCTTGCTATTACATGTGAAGCCCCTGTTCCAGTACCTCCACCCATACCAGCTGCAATAAAAACCATATTACTTCCCTGTATATAACTTACTATCTCATTAAGAGACTCGTCTGCTGCTGCTTGACCAATGTCGTGTTTAGCCCCAGCACCTAATCCTTTGGTTAAACTCATTCCTATTTGAATTTTTGCATCTGCTTTGCTCATCTTAAGATCTTGTGCGTCAGTATTTACAGCAACGAATTCTACCCCTTGCATGCCAGCTTCTATCATTGCGTTAATTGCATTACCTCCAGCACCTCCAATTCCTAAAACTAAAATTCTAGGTTTCAATTCTTTAAGTTCACCACCTCCAATATTTAAACTCATATTTCCTCCCTTTTTTGTTTATTTTCCCATTTTAAATTTGATCTATTTTGATATGCTTTTTTTCTTGCAACTACTTTAAATTTTTCAAAGTTTTTTGGTTCCCAAATTTGAAAAGTTTTGCCTAAACCAACAAATAAAATATTACTTTTAATTTTAGAATGATTTAATAATTTTTCATTAAAAGATACTCTTCCCTCTGTGTCGAACTGTAAGTTTACACTTTCAGATAATATTGAAGTAGCAAAATAATCTCTTTTGTCTTCAAATGGATTAAGAGAATCTATTGTGTTTGATAATTTTTCTATTCGATCCGGAGAGCAAGCTTCTAATGCTAAGTGGTTAAATGATGGATAACTTATAAAACCATTGTAGCCCATTGAGCTAAGATAAGACCTAAAGGTTGCTGGCACAGATACCCTTCCCTTCTTGTCTATTTTGTTTTCGAAACTTGATAAAAACATAATTTTTTAAAACCTTTTGTATAAAAAACTTTTTCAAATCACCCTCCATTTTGGGATTATTTGGGATATTATGGGTTTTAGTATAATAGTCAATACAATACTTTTGTGCTCTTAAGAGTACAAAAATAGAACATTTTAGTTTATTATTAGATTTGCCAGATAGTCTGTAAGCCGGGTTCTGTCATTTAAGAAGTCATTTCTCTAGGCTTAAATTCACATTTAAGCTCAAGCAGTTAACCCAGGAGACTAACTAAAGACTGTTTTTAGTATTATTACTAATACAATGTCTCCTCTATTTAACCTTGCTCCCAGTGGGGTTTACCATGCGTTTTTTGTTACCAAAAAACCGGTGAGCTCTTACCTCACCGTTT
>MDTB01152106.1_pt1 | contig 32491 bp, 29 predicted proteins | sample 811161 | NCBI WGS metagenome assembly MDTB01 (sample SAMN05326650, study PRJNA326480) | marine metagenome | isolation source: seawater | place: Mediterranean Sea | collected 2009 | reverse complement strand
TGGAAATAAAAAAAACAATTGAAAACTTATCAGATTTTGCTATTAACATTAATCTAAATTATAAAATCATAAAATATTTAAATCCTTGGATATTAAAAAATAAAATTGAAGTAAAAGATAAATTTTACACAATAAATCTTCCCCTAGATAATTCATTAGAAATCAAATAACCTTTTTATATGAATAAAATTGAAATAAATGGGGCTAAAGAAAACAATTTACAGGATATTTCAATTAGTATACCAAAAAAAAAACTTATTGTAATAACCGGAGTTAGCGGAAGTGGAAAAAGTTCTCTTGCTCATAAAACAATATATAGAGAAGGACAAAGAAGATATATGGATACTTTTTCTGCATATGCCAGACAATTTATCGACAACTACGAAAAACCTGACGTTGACAGTATTTCTGGACTAAGCCCTGTTATATCAATTAGTCAAAAATCTGTCTCTAAAAATCCCAGATCAACAGTCGGAACAATTACAGAAATTTACGATTATTTAAGATTACTCTACTCTAAATCTTCAGAAGCATTTTCTTATAAAACAGGAAAAAAAATGGAAACATTTCCAATAAAAAAAATAATTGATAAAATCAATAAACAACATTTTAATAAAAAAGTTTACATTTTTTCTCCATTAGTAAGAGGAAGGAAAGGAAACTATAAACAATTTTTTATTGACTTAATGAAAAAAGGGTTTATGAAAGTTCGAGTAGATGGACAAATAAAAAACATTTTAGATAAATCTTATCTTTCCATTAACAGTTTAGAATTAGAAAGAAATAAACATCACGATATAGATTTATTAATTGACGAAGTTATTATAGATAAAAAAAATAATACTAGAATTAAAAATTCATGCAACCTTGCAATAAAAGAAGGAGGTGGCACATTATTAATTTTAGAGAAAGAGAATAATCAATTATATTTCTATAGCACCAAATTAATGTGTCCAGAAACAGGATTATCATATCCTGATCCTGAACCAAATACATTTTCATTTAATTCCCCAAAAGGCTATTGTACAAATTGTAAAGGACTTGGAAATACATTTTTAATAGATGAAAAAAAAATAATTCCAAACAAAAATTTAAGTATAAAACAAGGAGGAATTGACCCATTAAAAAATATAGAGGATTCTTTAATTTTTCAAGATTTAAAAATCATACTAGAAAAAAATAATTTCAATTTAGACACCCCAATCGAATCTATTAGCAAAGAATGTTTAAATTCTATTCTATATGGAACTCAAGAAAATTTTAAAATAAAAAAAAAGAAATTAGGCTTAACTAAGTATTATGAAATAAATTTTCAAGGAATAGGAAATTTTATCTTAGATGAGTTTAAAAACTCAAACTCTAACAGAATAAAACGTTGGGCAAAAAAATATATTAAAGAAGATAAATGTAAAATTTGTAATGGAAATAAATTAAGAAAAGAAAGTCTTCATTTTTTTATAGAAAACATGAACATAATGGATGTTTCAAAATTAGAAATTAAAAAATTATATACGTGGTTAAGAAATATCAAAAAAAATGATAAAATTACTAGTGAAATAATAAAGGAGTTAATAAAAAGATCAAAAATTTTAATTGATTTAGGTTTAGAATACTTAACCATTAATAGACAAGCCAGAACACTTTCAGGGGGTGAAAGTCAAAGAATTAGATTAGCTACTCAAATTGGATCAGAACTGGTTGGAGTAATTTACATACTTGATGAACCAAGTATTGGCTTACACCAAAAGGATAATAACCTATTAATACAATCGTTAAAAAAATTAAAGAATAATGGAAATACTGTAATAGTAGTTGAACATGATAGAGAATTAATTGAATCTGCAGATTATATGATAGACATAGGGCCCTACGCAGGGGAAAATGGAGGGAAGGTAATCTTTAAAGGAAACATCAAAGAGATAAATAAATCCAAAACCCTTACTTCAGATTATCTCACAAATAGAAATTTAATTCCAGTACCTAAAAAAAGAAGAAAAGGAAATGGTTTGTTTTTAGAGTTACTTGGGGCAAAAGAGAATAACTTAAAGAACATAAATTTAAAAATCCCACTAGGTACATTAGTTGTTATTACAGGAGTTTCTGGAAGCGGAAAATCAACACTAATAAATAAAACATTATATCCTATATTAAACAATAAAATAAATAAATCTGTTATCGATTTTGGTGAATATTCTAGCATTAATGGAATTAATAATATTGACAAAGTAATATCAATTAACCAGTCTCCAATTGGCAGAACCCCAAGATCTAATCCTGCCACATATATTGGACTTTTTTCTTTGATTAGAGAATTATTTGCAAATGTTCATTCGGCTAAAATAATGGGTTACAAGGCTGGAAGATTTTCATTTAATATTCCTGGAGGTAGGTGCGAAAATTGTAAAGGTTCTGGTAAAGAATTAATTCAAATGAAATTTTTACCCGATTTCTACATTTCTTGTAAAAGTTGTTCAGGAAAAAGATTTAATAAAGAAACTTTAAATATTAAATTTAAAAATAAAAACATATATGAAGTTCTAAATATGAGCGTAAAGGATTCCCTTTCTTTCTTTGACAAATTTCCAAAAATTAAAAGAAAACTAGAGACATTAATTAGTGTCGGAATGGAATATGTTAAAATAGGACAACCCTCAACAGAACTATCTGGAGGAGAAGCTCAAAGAATCAAACTTGCTCTTGAATTATCAAAAAAAGATACTGGAAAAACATTATATATATTAGATGAACCCACAACAGGACTTCATTTTTATGATATCAATATACTTATGGAATCAATACAAAAATTAGTTAAAAAAGGAAATTCATTTATTATTATTGAACACAACATGGATGTTATTAAACAAGCTGATCATATAGTTGACTTAGGATTAAATGGAGGAAAACTAGGTGGATATATAATATGCCAAGGATATCCTGAGGAAATTGTTAAAAATAAAAAGAGTTATACAGCAAAGTATTTAAAAAAAGAGATATATTGAACACATACATTGAAAGAAAATGAGAAAAAAATGGAAAGAAATAAAAAGCGATAAAACTTGGAGTATATTTAAAATTATGTCTGAGTTTGTTGAAGGATTTGAAAAACTTTCAAATATAGGACCATGTATTTCCATCTTTGGTTCTGCAAGAACAAAACCTGAAAATAAATACTATAAATATGCAGTGGAAATTTCTGAAAAACTAACTGAAAGAGGTTATGGTATTATTTCTGGTGGCGGACCTGGAATAATGGAAGCTGCTAATAAAGGTGCAAAAAATAAGGGAGGGGCCTCTGTTGGATTAAATATAGACCTTCCATTTGAACAAACTCCTAATAAATATATTGATGACGATAAAAATATTGACTTTAATTATTTTTTTGTAAGGAAAGTAATGTTTGTTAAATATGCTCAAGGCTTTGTAGTAATGCCTGGTGGTGTTGGAACCCTAGATGAGTTATTTGAAGCAATAACTCTTATCCAAACTGAAAAAATACAAAAAATACCTATTATATTATTTGGAAGTGATTTTTGGAATGGAATGTTAGACTGGATGAAACAAACAGTTCTAGAAAAAGAAAAAAATATTTCTGAAAAAGATTTGAAAAACTTTAAATTAGTAGACTCTGTAGATGAAGTAATTGAGATAATTGATGATTTCTATAAAAATTACCAATTATCTCCTAATTTTTAAATAAATGAACAAGAATTTTTTTTCATTACTATTACTTTTCCTTTTTTCATACATAGGAAAATCACAAACAATTAAAGGAGTAGTAATAGACAAAAAAACTAAAGAAACATTAATTGGAGCTAATGTTCAAATACTTAATGGTAAGGGAATAACCACTGATATAGACGGTAATTTTACATTTAACAATGTAATCAATCTTCCTGTTACAATAAGGTGTTCTTATATAGGATATGAAACTAAAGATATTGAAATTTCTGATTTTAATTTTATTTCAATTAAATTAGAAACTGACCAAGAACAATTACAAGAAGTACAAATAAGAGATACAAGATTAACAGAACGATTAAAACAATCTCCAATTACTATAGAATCTCTAGATGTAAATGCAATTAAAGAGACACCGTCATCAACTTTTTATGAAGGATTATCTAATTTAAAAGGAGTTGATCTAACGTCTGCTAGTCTAGGATTCAAAATAATAAATACTAGAGGATTTAATAGCACATCACCTGTTAGATCATTACAATTAATAGACGGAATTGACAATCAATCTCCAGGTTTAAACTTTAGTTTAGGAAATTTCATGGGTAGCCCAGAATTAGATACAAAAGGAGTAGAAATTATAGTTGGAGCAAGCTCAGCTCTATACGGGCCTAACGCTTTTAATGGAGTAATATATATGGAATCAAAAGATCCTTTTATGTTTCCTGGAACTGAATATCAAATAAAAATGGGAGAAAGAGCATTACTAGAAAACTCATTTAGATTTGCAAGAAATTGGATGGGACAAAATGGAAGAGAATATGGTTTTAAAATTAACCTACAACACTTTAAAGCCAATGATTGGATAGCTAACAATCAATCTGCCTCAGATGATAGTAATTCTGACAGAAATAATCCAGGAGGTTATGATGCTGTAAATGTATATGCTGATGAATGGTCAACAACATTTGGTGATTTTCATGAAAACCCTGGACTAGGAACAATTTATAGAACTGGTTACAAAGAAAGGGATTTAGTTGATTATGATACTAAAAACTTAAAATTTAATAGTGCTTTTCATTATAAAAACAGAAATGAAAATGAATTGATATATTCAATTAATTATGGTGAAGGAACAACTGTTTATCAAGGTGACAACAGATACAGTTTAAAAAATATAAAATTTTTACAAAATAGACTAGAGTATAGAAAAAAAGATAAATTTTTCTTAAGATTTTACACAACTCATGAAGATGCTGGAGACTCATATGATGCAGTAGCAACGGCAGTATCTTTACAAGATAGAGGACTAGTTAATACTGAATGGGCTACTGAGTATAGCAATTTTTGGGCAAATAATATTATTCCTTTAATTGAAGAGGATGTTATTGGATGGGAAGAATGGGATGGAAATACTGGGACGTTAGGTCAATGGATAATGGATATGCAAAATATACTAAACCAAAATCCAGATTTACTTAATTCATATCATGAAATGGCTGAAAATCATGCAAATTCTTTAACTTCAACTTTAGGAGATGGAAACCCATATTTAATACCTGGAACAGATGAATTTGAAACTGTATTTAATGAAATAACTACTACTTCCAGATATGATCCTGAAACTGGTAATTTAATTAATGGGACTAGATTTTTTGATAAATCAGCCCTTTATCACTTACAAGGTGAATATAAATATGATATTAATCAAAACACCAAAATTACAATTGGGGCGAACGCAAGACTATACTCACCTAACTCAGAAGGATCAATATTTGATGACGGATTTACACAAAAATTTAAAAATATATACGCATATGATCAAAACGGAAATGCTTTAATAGATACTATAATCACTCCTATTTTAGAGGGATGGACTGCTGTTGGTTGGGATACAACAATTACTCAAGTAGTTGACTACATTGACACAACAGTGGTTAGAAAAAAGATCAAAAATTTTGAATATGGTTTTTATACAGGACTAGATAAAAAATTATTAAATGAAACATTATTAATTAACACTACAGTAAGACTAGATAAAAATCAAAATTTTGATTTTTTATTTTCTCCCGCAGCTTCAATTGTATGGAAAGCAAGCGAAAAAGATTTACTTAGATTATCATTTTCATCTGCATTAAGAAATCCAACTTTAACAGATCAATACCTTGATTATGATTTTGGAACCGGAATATTACTTGGAAACCTAAATGGTTTTGGATTTGAAGAATATTTTGTTGATGTAGATTCATTAAGAAAATATATTACATATAATGGCTCATTAACACAAACAGGAATTGCAAGAAACGCACTAACTAAAGGAAGATTATTTGTTAACCCTATTAAACCTGAAAAAGTAAAAACAATTGAATTAGGATTTAGGACTACTTTATGGGAAAAATTATACATAGATGCGAGTTACTATTATTCTATCTATAGAGATTTTATAGGTTATCAAATTGGAGCTTCTTATACAGTTGATCCAACTGCTGCAGCTCAAACAAGAATAGCAACTGAAGATGATGTTGAATATGGGTGGGCTGAAGAGGTAGGTCAAGAAATACCAAATTATATGGCCATATCTAACCCTTCAATCCAGGGATATAGATTAGCTGTTAATGCTAATGGAAGAGTAAAAACTCAAGGTTTTAGTATTGGAATGAATTATTTTTTACCAAAATCTTTAACCTTAAATTTTAATTACTCTTGGAATAAATTAATAAATGAAGATGAAAAAGATCCTATTATCCCAGCATATAACACACCAGAGCATAAATTTAACTTAGGATTAAGTGGTTCTGTTTCTAATTTATTTAATTTTCAAGTTAATTATAAATGGATTGATGGATTCTTATTTGAAGGTTCACCTCAATTTACTGGATTCATAAATTCATATGGCTTATTAGATATGCAAGTAAATAAGGAAATAAATTTATTTAGTAATATTCCTTTAACTATTAAATGTGGTTCTTCAAATATTTTAAATAATCAAGTTTATCAAGCCTATGGAGGACCAAAAGTCGGAAGATTATCTTATCTTGCCTTATTATTTGAATTAAATTAATTTAAAATCAATACTTATGAAATTACAATTACAATCATTATTATTTTTATGTTTCTTTATCACAACTATTTCCTTCTCTCAAGTAAGATACTTAGATGAATTATTTTGTGATATTGAATTAGAGTCTGATGTAGTATATGGAAACAATGTAAGTGTCCTTCCACTATTACAAGGAGGAGCACCTGCCGCTGAAGATTTAGAAATGGATATTTATATGCCTTCTGGAGATACTGCTACTGATAGACCAGTTGTTATCATACTACACACTGGTAGTTTTTTACCAGCAGTAGCAAATGGACAAGCTACTGGAGACAAAACAGACAATGCAACAGTAGCTCAGTGTGAAGCTTTCGCAAAAAAAGGATATGTTGCCATCGCTATGAATTATAGATTAGGATGGAATCCAATTTCAGAAAATGAGGATGTAAGAAGAAGTACACTTATACAAGCTGCATATAGAGGGCTTCAAGATGTAAGAACTGGTGTTCGTTATCTTAGAAAGTCTATTGCAGAAGATGGAAACCCATATGGAATTACTGATAAGTTTGCAGTAGGGGGTCTTGGTACTGGTGGCTATCTTTCATTATGCGCAGCTTCTCTTTGGGACTATGAAGAAGAATTATTATTACCGAAATTTCTTGACACAAGTCAGGATATTGACGGAGATGGAGTAAATGATGCTGTACCTTATATTATTCCAGAATTTTTTGGAAATTTAGAAGGAACTGATACAGGTATTTTACCTGGACTTGATGCAGATGGAGATGGTGTTTTTGATGTAACAGATGTTCCATTTTGTATACCAAATCACCCTGGATACAGTTCAGAAATTGATATGGCATTCAATGTTGGAGGAGCTATTCCTGATAGCAGTTGGGTTGATCAAGGAGAAGTACCTATTGCTAGTATGCAATGTTGGAATGAAGTTTTTGCTCCATATGGTGTAGGAAATATTATGGTACCAACAACAGGTGCTATAGTAGTTGAAGGAATGGGCTCATTAGTAGTTCAGCAAATGGCTACTGCATTTGGAAACAACGACGTATTTGCAGACTTATCTTTAGAATTAAATGATTCTTGGTATGGATACGGAAATGGAATTGATAACTCAGCAACTGCAGGTCATGTAGAGATGCCTGGTTTATTCCCAATTGTAACACCTGAGGTATCCAGCGAGATGACTCCATGTGGACCTTATGAAGTCCAAGGTTCTCCATGGGATTGGTGGGATAATGACTTATATGGTGCTATAGCAGACCAATACCAAGGAACGGACCCTGGAACAATGGGATGTTTAGCTCTTTTAGATAGTCCAGATATGTCTGAAGATAAAGGTATGGCTTATGCTGATTTAATCCAACAGTTTATGGCCCCTAGAGTATTTAATGCTTTAGGTTTAGAAATGGTTTCTTCAGATATTGTTACTGTTTTTACTGAAGCAGCATCTAATCAAGATATAAACCAGTATCTTCAAATGGGCATAACTTTATCAGCATCTGATTTAGCTGCTTTAGATGAATGTTCTGAAGGAGGATTTACAATGTTTGCTCCAAGTTCAGCATTAGACGACACAGCACTAGCTGAAATTGTTGAAAATGCTGATACTCCATTATTAGATATTTTAACTCATCATGTTCACGCCGGCGCATCTTTAAATGCAGCTGATTTAACTGATGGAATGGAACTAACAATGATGGATGGAAATAACGTTACAATAAGTATTGGAGACAATGTAATGGTTGATGATGCCATGGTGACTATGGCAGACATTGTTTGCTCAAATGGTGTAATACATCTTATTGATGGTTTATTATTTTCTGAAGACTCCAACATAGAAGAAGAAAATTTAAATTACTCAGTATTTCCTAATCCATCTAACGGTCAAATTACTATTAATAACTCCAATAATGAATCTTATAATATTAAGATAATAAACACTTTAGGTGAAGTTATTTTAACTGAAACATTAATTGGAAATAAATCATTTGATTTAAATAAATTCGGTAAAGGAATATATTTAATTGAAATGTTTAATAATAATGCAATTAAAACACAGAAAGTTATTATTGAATAAAAATATTATTATTAGATAATTAAAAGGGGGAAATAATTTATTTCCCCTTTTTTTTTATAGAATAAAAAATAATAATTAATTTTTATTCCGTATACTGTTTTTTGACTTGAATTAAAAGGAGAACCAGTTGCTGTAGAATAGCATAAAGAATCACTATTTACATACTTTTCAAAAAATAATTAAAATCATTGGCATCGAACGTACCGTGATTAATCTGACCTGAAAAATTAATTTAAATTCATAATAATAAATATAATTATTTTCATCTACTAGAGGAACAGCCGAAAATGGAATAAATAATATATTATTTGAGTCTCCAAGAGTTATGTCAGCAATCTAATTCTCAACACCTTCACTAGGATTATAGGGATGATTTATCGACCAATCTTTAGTAAACTCCCGATGTCCAATATATGGTCCTCTATAATCAATACACTCACAATTAATATCATCTAGGACAAAAGTGTTTTAACAAATCATATAACAAATTATATCATCAGAACTCGATCGATCAAAAGTGATAGAAAATAAAAAAAATAAAAATATTTTAACAGGACTGGTAAGAAAAGACCTCATTATAAGGAAAAATTAATTAAAACTTTAATTCATCTTCGTGAATTCTTTTAACAAATAAACGCTTACCATTTTCATTAAAAGTTTCAATTATACATACTCTTTTACCTGATTTTCCTTCAACTTTAATTCTAGAAAAATTTTGTGAACTATTTCCAGCAATAGAGCCAAAATTAAATTCATACACAGGATGCCAGAATCTTAAATCACTCCAATTAGGATCTTTTTCATACTTTTTAAATTGAGTACTCTTTCCATGACCACTAAGTAAGATAACCCCCTCAGAACCAGACATTTTAAGTCTGTACATAAAATGTTCTAACTGACCTTTATAATTCAGTAAAGATTCGTCACCCTCAAATAAAAAAGGTGTTGAGGAAACTATAAAAGTAAATGTAGCTCCACTTTTATTAATTTCATCAAATAACCTTTCAATTTGAGTATCTCCAAACATAGACGGAGAAGAATCATTAGTTTTCTCTCTAAAAAATCTAGAATCTAACAAAAAAACATCTATATCATTATATGCATACTTTTGATAAACACCATAATCCCAAAATGTGTAATTATATGTTTTCTTCAAAGAATTAGGCCAAAACATATCAAATGCATAAAAAGCTGTATCTTTTAACGCCCAATCAATTCCTCCATCAACTTTACCATAATCAATATCGTCCCAAGTAGCAATATGAGATGTTGATTGTAAAAAATCATTTAAATAAGGGTTAGATCTAGTATTAACATACTGATCAACTAAACTTCTAAAATCAACATTATTTTCATTTAAATCTGAGGAAATATTATTACCCAACCAAATCATAAAATCAGAATTCATTTTTTTCATAGAGCTAAAAATATCATCTGTTTCATCATTTAATCGAGTAATATCACCTCCAATTAAAAAATGAGTATCATCAAGATGTGGCCTAGCTGTATATAAATCAAATTGTTTGTCAAGCTTCACTCCATCTACAGAGATATTTAAAACAAATTCAGTATTTGGACGTAATGCTTCAATTGGAATCGTGACAGGAATATAATCTTTAAACTTATGAGGGTTTTTAACTTCAAAAGTGTAATTTAAAAATTTAGTGTTATCATAGTTATTTACATCAACCTCAACAGTTTCAGCATCAGGCTCAAGTAGCATCCAAAGTTGAGCACTTCTTGCATCTATATAAGAAATCATAGGACCAGAAATAATCTTATTTGATTGAGAAAACAAACAGCATGACAATAATAATGTTATTATATAAATATTTTTTTTCATAATTGAATTATTTAATATCAACTAACTCTACTTCAAAAATTAAAATAGAATTAGCAGGAATAGGCCCCATTGCTCTGCTTCCGTATCCTAAATTAGGAGGAATAATTAACGTTGCTTTAGCACCTTTATTTAATAAAGAAATTCCCTCATCCCATCCTTTTATAACCCTGCCTTGCCCAAGTGGAAATTCAATAGGCTCTCCTCTATCAACTGAAGAATCAAACTTTGTTCCATCAGGTAAGTAACCAGTGTAGTGAACACTAACTACATCACCAGCTTTTGCATTATCTCCACTTCCTTTTTTTTCCATTTTATACATAAGCCCCGAGGATGTTTTTTTAGAACCCTTTGAAATTTTATTTAATTGATCTTGCATAGCTTTCTCCTTTTCTAATTGGTCCTTCTTAAATTCTTTTTGACCATCTTCAAAAGAACTCAAAGCATCAAATTTATTAGCAGAAGAACCTACTCTAAGTATTTGTACTGATTCAATAAAATCATCTTGCTGAATATTATCAACAACATCTTGACCTTCAACAACATGACCAAAAACAGAGTGTTTATTATCAAGCCAAGGTGTATCTTTATGAGTAATAAAAAATTGAGATCCATTTGTGTTTGGTCCAGAATTTGCCATAGATAATACCCCAGGTTTATCATGCTTTAAATCAGGATGAAATTCATCTGGAAATTTATATCCTGGATCACCTGTCCCATTACCTAAAGGGCACCCTCCCTGTATCATAAAATCTGCAATTACTCTATGGAATTTTAACCCATCAAAAAAAGGTATATTTTTTTCTGTTTTATTATTTGAAATTTTTCCCTCTGCTAAACCAACAAAATTACCCACAGTCATAGGTGTTTTTTGATACTCAAGAAGAATTAATATATCTCCCCTACTCGTTGATATTTTAGCATATAAACCTTCTGTATTTTCAGAATTAATTGGAGCTTCCATTGTTTTATTATTTGACTCTATATTGTCCATATTATTAACTTGATTTGAATTAGATGAACAAGAAAAAGCAAAACACGTGCTCACCATAAATAAAAATAAATATACATTTTTCATATTTAACACTTTAAAAAAAATTATAGCAAATTTAATATATCTTTCATAATTCCATTTATGAATTTAATTGATTTTTATATTGAGGAAGTAGACTTTTAAAATATTTTATTGTTTTAAATAAATCCATATCTGTTATCTTACCACCTGCTGCATTTTTATGACCACCACCATTAAAATGATTTCTAGAAAATTTATTTACATCAAAATTATTTTTTGATCTAAATGATATTTTTATTCCATCTTTATATTCAACAAAAAAAGCAGAAAAGACAATACCTTTTAAAGAAAGGGGCATATTAACAAAACCTTCTGTATCTCCTTTTGAGAAATTACATTCTTTTAAATCATCTTGATTTAAAAAAAATAATGCAGTCTTATGTTCTTTGTAAATAAAAAAGTTCTTAGTTAAACATCTCCCTAATAATTTCATTCTTGATATAGAATTATTATCATATAACTGTCTATGAATACTAGAATGATCAATATTATATGATAACAAATCTGAAATTATTATATGTGTTTTTTTACTAACTAACTCATATTTAAATGACCCACTATCAGTAACAATGCCAGTATATAAGGATTTAGCAGATTCAGAGGAAAGTCCAAATTCTAATTCTTTTAAAAAATTATACATTAATTCCGCTGTAGAACAAATTGAAATATCTGATAATATTTGATCCGCATTAATAGAGGGTGATTGATGATGATCTATCATTATTTTATATCCATCATGATTTGAGATTAAATGCTCCATTAAATCAATTCTAGAATAATCATTGAAATCTAAAAAAAAGAATGTGTCTGCATTTTTAATTAAGCCCTCTGATTCTTCTTCATTATCTTCAAAAATAATTACATCCTCATTAAAAGGAACAAAATTTAAATACTCAGGAAAACTATTAGGCACAATAATACTAACTTCATGACCATGCTTTCTTAATCTATCATAAAGAGCAGTAGAAGAACCTAAAGCGTCTCCATCAGGTGATCTATGAGTAGTAATAACTATATTTCTTTTTTTGGAAAAATATTTTTTTAAATAAGAGTAGTCTGGTGAAATCATAAAAAACAAAAATAATAAAAAACCTTTGATAAGGTATGATATTTTAGAAAATCATAATAGATTTGCAAACGACACTAAATACTATAGATATGGAAAAAAAAATAACCTTTACTATGATAAAACCTGACGCCGTTAGCAAAGGCTACATAGGAGGAATTTTGAAAAAAATTAATGAAGGAGGTTTTAAAATAATTGCTATGAAATTAACAAAATTAGACCGAGAAATGGCTTCTGATTTTTACAAAATTCATGAAGAAAAACCTTTTTTTGGAGATTTAATTGAATATATGACATCAGGACCAATAGTTTCCGCAGTGTTATATAAAGAAAATGCGGTTAAAGATTTTAGAAAACTAATTGGATCAACTAATCCGGAAGAAGCTGAAGAAGGAACAATAAGAAAATTATACGCTGAGTCAATTTCGGCAAACGCAATACATGGATCCGATAGTGATGAAAACGCATTAATTGAATCAAAATTTCATTTTAATGAAAAAGAAATTCTAGAATATTAAATAATTTCTATTGCTTTTAGGTTTTGAATTTTTTCTAAAAAACCTTCTTTTAATTTATTTTTTTGACGAATTAATTCCTTTTTAATTATTTCATCTTTGACATAAATATATATTACATTTTTTTTTAGAACAATATTATCTGTTTTAGAAGATATATGAACTCCAATTAAATTTTTCCAAATATCAAAGATTGACTCATCAGTTTCTTTTCTTAACAATCTATAATTTTTATAAAAGGAATTTATAACTTCTCCTATTTTTTTACTCTGATATTTTTTTTTCATTAATTGAATTGTTTTTAATTAAAAAATATTTATAATCTACATTCATCGTTTTAACAATTAATTTGATTCTTTCTAAATCTGTATCTGTTATAAATATTTGACCAAAATCATTTGTAGAAAGAAATGAAATTATACTAGCCACTCTATTTTTATCTAATTTATCAAACAGATCATCTATCAAAAAAAGTGGTTTAAAATTTATCATTGATTTTAATAATTCAAATTCAGCAAACTTTAAAGCTAAAACAAATGACTTTTGCTGGCCCTGAGATCCAGTTTTTTTCATTGAAGAACTATTAATGAAAAAATTAACATCATCTCTGTGAATACCTGAGCTAGTATAACATAAAATTTTATCTTTTTCTAAATTTTTTGATAATAGATTAGAAAAAGAATCATTGTGCAGTTGTGATTTATATTCAATATCAACTGTTTCATGATAAGAAGATATTGATTTATAATAACTTAAAATTTTATTTTTTAATAAATTAATTATTTCTTTTCTTTTGTCATAAATATAAGAACCTGATTCTATTATTTTTTCATTATACATTTCTAAATCCTCTTTAGAAAAGTTATTTTTTTTGAAAAACTGTTTTAATAATGTATTTCTTTGTTTAATTAATCTCTTGTAAATAATCAAATTATTTAAATAAATTTTATCAAACTGACAAATTAAAACATCAATGAACTTTCTTCTAATTTCTCCGGAGCCAAAAATAAGATTTGAATCTAAAGGTGTAGAAACAATAATTGGAAATCTACCAATATGACTTGAAAACTTATCACAAACCTCATCATTAACTCTTATAACTTTTGATCTACTTCTATCATAAGCAAGAAAAGCTTTATAATTAATATCATTTTTTTTAAAAATTGATGAAATAGAAAAAAAAGACTCTCCTTTTTTTATACTAACAGAATCAATGTTATTAAAATAACTTTTACAAAAACTTAAATAATGAATAGAATCTAAAATATTTGTTTTTCCAGCACCATTTGTTCCTAAAAAAAAATTTATCTTTTCAGAGAAATTAAAACTTATCTCCTCATAATTTTTAAAATTAATAAGATTTAATGAATTTAAAATCATGGTAAATTCTATTTTTTTTAATTAAAAGAGGAATGTTTAGAAAATTAGTTACTTTTGTTCTCAAATTCAAAGCTATGAATAAACTATTAAATAAACTAAATACACTATATAACGAAAGAAAAAATACTTTTATCAGTATTGGAATAATTTTTGGATTAGTAATTGCTTTTATTATTTTTAAAAAAACAATTTGGGAGCAACCAGAAAAAGCTGAAATACTTTCACACATAGCTCATACATATATAAAAAGCTCAGATTATAAAACAGCTATATTTGGCGATTCTATAAAAAAATTTCATGATTTACCAGAAGAAATAAAAGGAGATTCAATTGAATTTACTGGACTTAATGGAATACTAGAAAACTCTAAATTAAAAAACACTGAGGCAGGAAGATTTTCTAATTATTTAATAGGTATTTGTTATTATAAATTGGCTCTAGATGAAAAAGATGAAGAAGCAAAAAAAGAATACTTTTTTAATGCAATAAATAGCTTTGATAATTTTAAATCAAAAAATAAATCATTTAACTCAAGAGTAAATGAAAATATTGGGGATGTTTTTTTAGAACTAAATCAACCCCAAACAGCTATTGAGTATTATCAGAAAGCTTTAAAAGAAGCTAATCATAATAAAAACAATAATACTAGTTCAAAACTATTTTTATTACAAAAAGCTGCACAAACAGCTAAAGCATTAAAAAACAATAATTTAGCGTTGAAATACTATTTAGAAATAAAAAATGATTTTCCAAACGCAAATTCAGCAAAAGATATAGATAAATATATTAATGAACTTTCTAACTAAAATTTAGAAGTGTATGGGAAGCTTTCCAAAGTCTATTATAATTGATAAAAAAAGTAATAGTAATCTTAAAATTGCTATTATTGTTTCTCAATGGAATACCAACATAACAAAAAATTTATTAGAAGAAACATCCAAAACTCTTATCAAAAATGGTGTTAAAAAATCTAACATTTATGAAATTAAAGTTCCTGGGAGTTTTGAATTAGTATATGCTGCAAAAAAAATTGGCAAACAAAAGAAAATAGATGCAATTATAGTAATAGGTTGTATTATTAAAGGTGAAACCCCACATTTTGAATATATATCTAATAGTGTTTCTTTAGGCATTAAAGACTTAAATGTCATAATGAATAAACCTGTAATTTTTGGCGTACTTACTACAAAAAATATAGATGAAGCAATAGAAAGGTCTACTGGTAAATCAAACAAAGGAAAGGAATTTGCTATCTCAGCTATCCAAATGACTAAAATTTAAATAGATCTTTTGCATCGTTAACAGATGTCTCTAAATTTAAAAGATTTAGATTATGTTCAACCTTTTTAGATTGAATAAAGTTTAATAAAGTTTGTGTTGAAATATTTCCTATAAGTTCATCTTTAGCAAATGGACAACCCCCAATTCCACTAATTGTTGAATCAAATCTTCTACATCCGTATTTATACGCCATTTCAACTTTAGAAAATGAGTAATCTGGATGAGAATGAAAGTGAACGCCAATATCTTTTTTGCAAAAATCTAATTGACTAAAAATGGATTTAATTAGTTCTATTGATGCAGAACCAACAGTATCAGCTAAAGTAAAATAATTAATACCCATATTTGAAAGTTTTTCAATATAATTAAAAACTATTTCTGGAGAATAACTCTCATTATAAGGATTACCAAAGGCCATTGATATATATATTAATAATTTTTTATTTTTTTTAAAAGTTATATTATTAAGGTCATCAATTAAAGAAATTGATTCATCAATATTTTTATTACTATTTTTTTTTTGAAAAATATTAGATACTGAAAATGGATAACCTAAATAATCTATTTCATCAAATGAGAGAGCATCTAACGCTCCTCTTTTATTTAAAACCACAGAGAGTAATGAAGAAGAAGTATTACTAATATCTAATTTGGTAATAACTGACGATGTATCTTTCATTTGAGGGATAGCTTTAGGAGAAACAAAACTCCCAAAATCAATTATATCAAATCCAACTTTAAGTAAAGAATTAATATAACGTATTTTTTCATCTGTTGAAATAAATTCTTTAATGCCCTGCATTGCATCCCTTGGACATTCGGTTATTTTTATAGTATTACTTTTATTAATCATATATAATTTCTGTTCTTCTATTTTTTGACCTAGCTAAATCATCATCATTTTTATTAATTGGTTGAGAAAAACCAAAACCAATATATGTTAATTGTTCTTTGTTAACTCCAAATTCTATAAGTTTATTATAAACTGACTTTGCTCTTTTTTTTGAAAGCTCTAAATTATATTTTTCTGAACCAGTATTATCTGTATGACCTGCTATTTTAATTTTAGTATTCTTATTACGTTTTAAATGCATAGCTAATCTTTTAATCTCAAAAAAAGAAGATGCTTTTAATGAAAAATCATCTATTTCATAAAGTATATCTTCTAAAATCACTTTTTTTCCTTTAATTTTTCTATCTAGAATAAATTTATTGTTTTTTCTAGATTTGTTTTCCAAACTTATTTTTTCAGAGTAATAAATATGATCTTTTGAATCAATATGTACTAACAAGCTATCTGTTTCAAATAAATTAAATAAAAATGAACCATCTGAATTTGAAAACACATTACCTATATTTTTTCCATTCATTTCAAAGAAAGATATTTTACAATTTGGTATAATATTATAACTAATTTTATCAATTACAACACCACTCATTTCTATAACTTTATTAGTCTTTAATATTTCAGGAAACTCAAAATAAAAAAGATCCAAATTTGAATGAATATAGTCTACCCTATCGGATGAAAAAAAACCATAAGAATAATTCTTAGATACAATAAGACTACTTTCATCATTCCAAGTGTTAATAGGATAACCTAAATTTTTAGTTTCTGAAAAATAACCATCATTATTAACTGTAGAAACAAAAATGTCAAAACCTCCTAAACCTACATGACCTTTAGATGCAAAATAGAGAGTTTTTGAATCAGCAAAGACAAAAGGAGTAATTTCATCTTTTTCTGTATTAACATTTTTTCCCAAATTAAAGGGTTCAGACCATTTATACTTTCCTAATCTTTTACATACCCAAATATCTCTATTACCAACCCCCCCTTCTCTGTTAGATGAAAAAAATAACAAATCTTTATTTGATGAAATAGAAGGTTGAGATTCCCAATATTTAGAATTTACATTTGAACCTAAATTAATTGGCTCTGACCATTCATTATTATTTAGCTCTGAAAAATAAATATCACAACCACCAAATCCGTCTAATCTATTACATGAAGCAAAATATAATTCAGTTCCATCTTCAGTTATAGAATATGCACCTTCATTATATAAAGTATTAGTTGGATAGTCCATTTTTTCTGGCTCTGACCATTCATTATCATTTAGTTCTGAAAAATAAAAATTTTCATCTTCACCTTTTATTTTTAAAGTGTATATTAATTTTGTTGTATCAGATGAAAAAGACGGAAAATATTCATCTGCCTGGGTGCAAAATGGTAATTTTTTAATCTCAACATCTAATGAATCAGTTAATTGTAAAATTGAAAAATCAATTTTTTTAAAAATATTTTTAAAATCAGGATTTAATAAAATATTTATATGTTCATTTTCTAAAATTATTTCTTTTGCTAAATCATACTTCCCAGTAAATAAACAGGATTTAAGTAAATTCTCTATTACATCAAATGAATATAAAGAATTCCATTTTTTTAAGTATAAATTTATAGCCTCATTATAATATTTTTGTTGAAAATAAATATCAGCTAAGACTATATTAAATTCAGAATTATCACACAGAGACTCTAATTTTTTAAAATTATTTAAATTAAATCCTTCTTCATCAATCAAATCTTTAGCTACAAAAACTTTTTCTATAGCTTTTTCGCATTTTTTTTGAGAAAAAACCACCAAACAAAAAAAGAAGAAAAGAAAAAAAAAATATTTCATTGCAAACCTAAGTATTTATGAGTTTGAAGAGATAACTTAAATCTAGGTTTAACTTTAATAAAATTAATAATTTTATCTAACATTATATGTTTTTTACCCCATTCTGGCTGAAGATATAATAAACAATTTTTTGAAACTTTCTTTGATTGATCAATTGCAAAATCAAAATCAGAATTATTATAAACTATACATTTTAACTCATTAGCTTCTTTATAAATTTTTGGTAATGGTAATTTATTTTTCTTAGGTGATAGAGTTATCCAATCCCAATGACCTGATAATCTATATGCTCCTGAAGTTTCTAAATGAACTTTTTTATATTTTTTTAATTCAGTTGTCAATTGTTCTAAATTATGCATTAAAGGCTCACCCCCTGTTATAATTACAACTTTAGATGGACTATTACGTACAAGATTAACAATTTCTTCTAAAGAAGTTTTTGGATGTATATTTTCATCCCAACTTTTTTTTTCATCACACCAATGGCAACCTATATCACAACCTCCTAATCTTATAAAAAAACATAATGTGCCAGCATATAGACCTTCACCTTGAATAGAATCAAAAGTTTCAACTAATGAGTACATAAAATCAATTAACTTAAAATTAAACAAACAATATAAATATAATGTAAATTAGCTTAGATGAATTTAAAAAAGATAATAATAAGTGGTGCACCTGGTACTGGTAAAAGTTCAATTATAAAAGAATTGAAAACACAAGGATATTATTGTTTTGAAGAAGTATGGAACAAAAATTATGAAAACCCAAGTAACAAATATAACATCGATGATATAAATACTTTTAGTCAAAATATTTTCGACAAAAGACTTCAACAATTAAAGTATAAAAAAACTGAAAAAATAAAAGATAATATTATATTCTACGACAGAAGTATAATTGACACAATTGCATATTTAAAGAAATACAAAAAAAATATTAACCCAGATTGGATAAAAAAAGGATTAAATAAAAGATATAGCCAAACTATATTTCTTTGTCCGTTATGGAAAAAAATTTATAAGCAAAATAATCGAAGAAAAGAAACTTATGAAGAAAGTTTAGTAATTGAAAAATTTTTGACTTCAACATACAAAGAATTTTTATATAAAATACAATTGATCCCTAAATTAGACATCATTGATAGAGTAAATTATATTTTAAACACTATATGAAACATAAAATTGTTTTTTTTGGATCACCTGATTTTGCCACTGAATCTTTAAAGGAAATTATTAATAAGAGGTATAATCTAATTGCGGTTGTTACTAATCCTGATAAAGTCGCTGGAAGAGGTATGAAAATTACAAAAACTAAAGTAAAAATATTAGCAGAAAATAGAAAAATTAATATTTTTCAGCCCTTAGACTTAAATGATAAAATTTTTTATGAAAAGTTAAAAAACTTACAACCTGATTTATTTGTAGTTGTAGCATTTAAAAAATTACCTGAAAAAATTTGGAAAATACCTAAACTAGGAACATTTAATCTTCACGCCTCATTACTTCCAAATTACAGAGGAGCAGCACCAATTAACTGGGCTATAATTAATGGAGAGAAAGAAACAGGTTTAACTACATTTTTTATAAACAATAAAATTGATTGTGGAAAAATTATAATGCAAAAAAAATGCACAATTGAACGAAATGAGTCATTTGGCGAATTATATAAAAAATTAATGAAACTAAGCCCAACCATCATATCTAAAACAATCAACAAAATAATAAAAGGAAATTTCAAACTTACAAAACAAGTAATTTTGAAAAGTCAATCAAAAGCTCCTAAAATCAATAAAAAAGATTTAATTATAAATTGGAAACAAAATGGAAAGAATGTATTTAACTTTATTAGAGGTTTTTCCCCATATCCTGGAGCAAGAACAACATTAAAAATAATTAATAAAAAAAGAATTAAAAAACAAGAATTAATAATAACAAAAGTATCTAATTTTCAAAATATTAAATCTAAAAATGACATTCAAAATAATAAATATGAATTAATATTTGATTCTAAAGAAAAAAAGATTTATATCCAAAATAGTAATAGTAGATTCTATATTGACTATATAAAAATTCCTGGCAAAAAAGAAATAGACTCTGTTTCCTTTGGAAACGGATTTTTAAATAAAAAAGAAAATATTGGATATTATCATTTTATTTAATTAATAAATTTTATATTTAGACATGGGAAAAGGTGATATAAAAACAAGAAAAGGAAAGCGATTTGCGAAATCAAAAGGAAAGGTTACAAAAAAATTAAGGAAAAAGCCTTCTAATTAACCACTTGTCTTCTTTAGTATAAACAAATCTATCATGCTGACGGTTTTTTTTACCGTTCCAAAACTCAAAATATTTTGGAATAACTATATAACCACCCCAATTTTCTGGTCTACTAATATCTTCATCTTTAAATTTTTTCTTAAAAACTTCAAATTCTTTTTTTAAATTAAAATTATTACTTATTTCTTGACTTTGTTTAGAAAAAATAGCACTAATTTTTGAATCTCTTGGTCTAAGTTTCCAATAAGAATCAGAATCGCTTTTAGATATTTTTTTAACTGCACCATTAATTCTTACCTGTCTTTCTAAATCAGACCAAAAGAAACATAGTGAAGCTTTATTGTTATTAGATATTTGATGGGCTTTTAAACTATTATAATTTGTATAAAAAATTAATCCATCTTTTGTGATTTGCTTAATTAATACAACTCTAGATTTTATACCATTTAATTCATCAAAGGTGGATAAAACTACAGCATTAGCATCTTTAATTTTAAAGTCTATTGCTTCATTAATCCATAATTTTAACTGATCAAAAGGATTATGTAAAAGATTTTTTTGTTTAATTTCCTTAGAATTATATTCAACTCTAATTGATTCTAATTTTTTTTTCATCCTTAAAATATAAAACAAAATTGTAATTATTTTATCATATATTGATATTTATATGAAAAAAAATCACATAAAAAAAGGAACATTATTATTATCTATACCATTAATAGATGACGAAAGATTTGATAAAAAAATAATTATTATAACTGAAGCTTTTAAAAATGAAAAAATTGGATTTATAGTAAACAAGAAAATAAATATTTATGTTTCTGATTTAATTGATAAAATAAAAAACTCTTCAATTAGAGCTAATTATGGTGGTCCAGTATGTCCAGAAAATTTATTTTTTTTTCATAAAAACAGGTCAATTGAAAAGTGTAAAAAAATTAACGATAAATTATACTTTGGAGGAAATTTTAATCAAATTATTGAATACATTAACTGCAAAATAATAAAATCAGATGAAATATTCTTTTGTTTAGGTTACTGTGGTTGGGGAAGCAAACAATTAGAAAATGAGATTAAACAAAAATCCTGGGTAGTTTTAAATGAGGAAATTGATTTTATTTCAAAAAAACCAGATTGGAAAAATAAAATAATAGAATTTGATGAAAAATATAAAATTTGGGTTAATTCAAATAAAAACTTCAAACTTAACTAAATTAAAGTATTTAATTTTTTCAATATTAACAAACTGTACTTATTATTAAACTTTTTTTCTTTGAAATTTGACACCCACTTTAAACCACTAATAACATTTGTGAAAAATAATTCATTTGCATTAAATAAATCACTTTTTTTTACATCTCTCTCTTTAACTTCTAAATCCATAAAATTACTAAAACTTAATATTTTTTTTCTTATTATACCATCAATGCACCCTGAATCCAAAGATGGTGTAACTAATTGATTATCAGATACAAAAAATAGATTACCCGAAGTTGATTCTACAATATTATTTTTTTCATTTATTAAAATAGAATCATCTAAAAAATTATCCTTAGTATACATTGAAGCTAAAACATTTATAATTCTATTTGTGGACTTTAGGGTATTTAATTCACAAGTACCTAATTTATATTGATTAAATATATCAACAGTCAATCCTTTTTCATTAATATTATAAAAATTTGTTTTCAATTTTTCAGATGAAATAACATATGAAAAATCATTATTATCAGGCAAATAATAACCATCCGAATTTCTAAAAAAAACAATCCTAATTCTAGTAGAATTAGTATTTAATTTATTTGAATTTAAAAGACTTTGTATATTATTAAACAGGTACTCAGAATTAAAATATGATGGAATGGGCATTCTTAACATACAAAGAGAACCCATAATTCTATAATAATGATCATCCCAAAATAATGGTTTTCCTCTAACTATCTTAATTGTTTCAAAAAAACCATCACCATAAAGGAAAAATCTATTATTAAAATTTATACTGAAATCTTTCTCTCTTATTATTTTTCCATTAAAGCAAATCATTTTTTATTTTTTATCATTTTAATATGAGGAATATCTGCATCTAAATATTCATCTCCATCAATTTGGAAGCCCAATTTTTTATAAAAGTCTATTAAATATGTTTGAGCAGACATTTGAAAGTAATAATTGGGTTTTTTTTGATCTAACAAATTAAGAACCTTTTTTATTAATTTTATCCCTAAACCTAAATTTCTATTTTTTTTTGAAACTAAAATTCTACCCAAAATCCATGAATCCATTTTATTATTCAACACTCTCATGTAACAAACTAAAGAATTATTTATATATCCTAAAAAATGAATTGCTTTTTGGTCTAAATCATCACAATCAAGATAAAAACACTTTTGCTCGACAATAAAAACCTCTTGTCTTATTTTTAAAATTAAATAGAGTTCTTCTAACGTTAAATCATTAAATTTTTTTTCTACGATTATCATATTTCATTAAATCATTATATATAATTGAGTAACATTTTTCATTTAAATCCCTTACTCCTTTTTCTGTTAACGGGTAATCTACAGGATCAATTGGTTCATGTATATTAATAATAACTTTCCCAGGTTTAAACATCATTGAATCTGAAGAGTGAATCTCATAGGCATTAGAGACACTAATAGGCACAATTTTCTTTTGACTATCTATAGATAATCTAAAAGCTCCATTTCTAAATTGATTTAAAATTTCATTAGGCTTTATATCATAAGGATGATTTTGGTTTTCATCTTTCCATCCTCCTTCAGGATAAAGGACAATAGAAAAACCACTAAATAAACTTTTTTTCATTAAATCCATAGATTTAGATCTAGATTTTTTCAACTCTCTTTTAACAGCAATAGTATATTTTTTTACAACAAATCCAAAGATAGGCCATTTTAAAATTTCCGCTTTCCCTAAATATTTATGTCTTTTTTTTATTAAATAAGTAGTAAAAACTGGATCTAAATAAGATGAATGATTAGCAATGTATATGTATGAATCATTATCGTTAATTGGATAATTCCCATAAACAACCGTTTTAACTCCTAAAAAAAATGTAATTAATCTTGCAAGAAAAAATGTAAACAATGAAAAAAGAGTAGATGAAAAAAGTGATAAAAAAAGCCCAATTAATGCAGAAACAATAAAAATAATTGTCATAATCGAATAACACCAAAAATTCCATATATATAAAAACAATATTTTCATTATTTAAATGACAAACAACAAATATAATCTTTCAATATTTATATATCTTTTTTTTTCAAAATATATACTATGATTTGTTTATTTTCGCAATATGAAAATTGCTTTTCACACACTTGGATGTAAATTAAACTTTTCTGAAACTTCTTTTATTGCTAATAATTTAAAAGAAGATGGAGTTGAAATAACTGATTTTTCAGAAAAATCTGATGTTTATGTTTTGAATACTTGTTCTGTCACAGAAAATGCAAATAAAGAATGTAGACAAATAATTAAAAAAATAAAAAAAATATCTCCTAACTCAATAATAACTATTATGGGTTGTTACGCTCAATTAAAACCAGAGGAAATAAAGAGTATAGAAGGGGTAAATCTTATACTTGGAGCAAATGAAAAATTTAAATTAAGAGAATACTTAAAAAATATTACTAATAAGGATTCTTCTGTTGTTGTGCAACCAATAGAAAAAATAACATCTTTTAAACAATCTTTTTCAGAAAATCATAGAACACGTACTTTTTTAAAAATTCAAGACGGATGTAATTACAAATGTTCTTTTTGCACCATTCCACTTGCTAGAGGAAAAAGCAGAAGTAATACAATTAATAATGTTATAAAAGAAATTAATGAATTAAAACAAAAAAATATTAAAGAAATTGTTTTAACAGGGGTTAACATTGGAGATTTCGGAATAAATGGAAAAAATGAAAGTTTTTTAGAATTATTAAACGAAGTAATTAAAATTCCTGAAATAAGAGTTAGAATATCATCAATAGAACCTAATTTACTTTCAAATGAAATTTTAGATCTTGTGTTAAAATCAAATAACATTGTCCCTCATTTTCATATTCCATTACAATCAGGAAGTGATAAAATTTTAAAATTAATGAGAAGAAGATACAAAACTCAAAATTATAAAAACTTAATTTTAAAAATAAAAAAATACAACCCCTCTGTTTGCATTGGAGCAGATGTAATTGTTGGATTTCCCGGCGAAGAAGAATCAGATTTTAATGATACTGTAAATTTTATTAAATCTCTACCTATTTCATATTTACATGTTTTCTCATATTCAGAGAGAGAAAATACTGTTGCAAAAAAGTTAGAAAAAATAGTACCAATCATAGAAAGAAAAAGAAGAAGTCAAGTTTTAAGAAATCTATCTGAAAAAAAGAAGAATATATTTTATTTAGACAACTTGAAGTCTATAAGACCAACCTTAATTGAAGGAAAAACAAAAAAAGAATACTTAAATGGCTATACCGATAATTATATTAAAATTGAAATTCCATATAAAAAAGAATATGAAAATAAAATTTTAAATATAAAAATGGATGCTTTAAATAAGAACGGAAACATAAAAGGAATCATAACTTAAAATGAAAAAATATAAAAACTTTTTTTATCTGTTAATATTATTAATATTTATAATATTTTTATATAGCCGTGAAGTATGTTACCCGAAATTTGGAGATATTTTTGGAATAAGTAATTTACCTATTCAGACTTATGGATTTTTCATAGCTATGGCATTTCTATTTGGGGCAATTTTTTTAAAAGACGAATTAAAAAGACTACATATAGAAGGCAAAATAAAATCTATAAAAAGAAAAAGTGAAAATAAAATTGAAAATATCTTTAATTTATTTTTTTCTTTTTTCTTTGGTTATCAATTACTTTTTATAGTTAATGGAAACTATCAAAAATTTTTAGAGAACCCTGAAATTATTTTATCTCTCCATTTAGACAAATCAATTTCTGAAATTCTAGTTTGTTTTATTGGAGGAGTCTCTTTTACACTATTTAGTATCCTTTTAAATAAAAAAAATAAAACTATTGAAAAAGATTTCATTGAACCACAAGAATTAATTGGAAATCTACTAGGAGTAACATTAATATCAGGGGTTTTAGGATCTAAAATTTTCTACCTTTTTGAAACAGAAATTTCATGGGAAAATCTTATTTCGTTTGGAGGACTCACATTTTATGGAGGATTAATTTGTGGAACACTTGGGGTAATAATTTACTCTAAATTAAATAAAATATCTATTCCTCACATGGCAGATGCATTTGCACCAATACTAATGCTTTCTTATGCAATTGGAAGAGTTGCATGTCAAGTTTCAGGAGATGGATGTTGGGGAATTGAGAATAAAACAAGTTGTCCTAAATTAATTCCTGAATGGCTATGGTCAAGTCAATATATAAACGGAACTAGCAGCGGAACTAACTTAATAGAAAATAACATATTCTTATGGCCAACACCTATATATGAAACAATAATGTGTCTAATTATATTTGGAATACTATGGTCAATTAGAAAAAAAATAAAAATTGGTGGTTTATTATTTTCAATATATCTTATTTTAAATGGTATAGAAAGATTTTTTATTGAAATGATTAGAGTTAATGAAGATTTAGCATTTAATCTTACACAAGGACAAATTATAGCCATATCTCTTTTTTTAATTGGAATAACCTTATCATTATATCTTTTGAATAAGAAAAAAAATGCAATTATCTAAAAAAAATAGTTTAATAATATTACATGTTATAATATTTATTTGGGGGTTTACTGGAATCTTAGGAGAGTTAATTCAAATGGGCTCTATACCTTTAGTTATTAATAGAATGATTATAGCTTTTTTAAGCTTAGTTCTATTTGAATTTTTTTTTTTTAGAAAAAAAAATTTATCATTTAAAAATAAATTATACTTTTTTGGAACTGGAATACTAATTTCTATACATTGGGTTTTATTTTTTGAAGCCATAAATATTTATAATGTATCACTTGCTGTAACATGTTTGTCAACTACAGCTTTTTTTACCTCCTTTATAGATCCTATTATTAAAAAAAATAAAATTAAAATACACGAAATACTGCTTTCATTTTTTGTTATTATTGGAATTATTATAATTTTTTACTCACCAGAAAATGTCAATTTAGAATACAGAAAAAAAGCCATTATTCTTTCTGTTTTTTCAGCAATGTTTGCATCTATATTCACTTCTCTAAATTCAATTTTTATTCAGAAAGGTCATTCATCATTTCAAATAACAAAATATGAAATGATAGGTGGAGCAATTTTCACTTTCCTTTATTGGCTTGTTAAAAAGGCCAAATCACTTTTTGAAGTTACTGAAAACATAAATATTGAAAAAGAAACACTAGAATTATACTTAATTATTAAGAATCAAATTAATACAGATTTAATTCCAAAAGGAAATGATATTATCTATGTTCTCATATTATCAATTATTTGTACATCTATCGCATATTTAATAAGTGTAGAGATTATGAAAAAAATAAAACCTTTTACAATGAACATCAGTGTAAATATGGAACCAATATATGCTATGATTTTAGCAATTATTATTTTTAAAGAACAAGAAATTATGTCAATTGGATTCTATTTAGGAGCATTAATTATTATTATTTCTATATATCTTAACACAATCTTCAAAAGAAACCAAAATAAATAATTTAAATTTTAATTATATTTAAATAAATTTCGTACAATCTATGAAAAGATTATTATTTATAACATCACTCTTTGCTTTCTCTGTAACATTTAGTCAGTGTGTTTCAGGAGATTGTGAAATTGGATATGGAACATTTAAATATAAAAATGGAAGTATGTATATTGGAGAATGGTGGAATAATGAAATGAATGGAAAAGGAACTTTAATTTGGCCTGATGGATCTGTATATGTTGGTGGATTTAAAAATGGTTTATATAATGGAGAAGGAACTTACTTAAATTTAAAAAACAATAGAACTCTATACATAGGTGAATTTATTGATGAAATGGAAAATGGAACTGGAACTAAAATATTTAATAATAAAGATATCTATATCGGAGAATTAAAAGAGGGAAAAATGAACGGTTTTGGAAAACTAATTAAAAAAGATGGAACAATAAAAGAGGGTTATTGGAAAAACAATAACCCTATCAATCAAATTAACTAATCAGTTATAACTATATTTTTCTTTATTCTTTCGTTTCCAACATTTAATAGAATTGTATAAATTCCGCTTGGTATATCTTCGAAAGAAAATAATTGATTTGTAAAATTATATTTTATAATTTCTCTAACTACCCTACCTTTAGTATCAAATATTTTAATAGAAATATCTTCATTACTAGGCAAATCTAAATAAACATTAAAACTACCTGTAGATGGATTTGGATAAACATCAAAAAATATATTTTCTAATTCTACATGAGACATATAATAAGTACCTACTCTAAAATAATCTATCAACTCTGTTCCAAAATCAGCTTGATAATATTTAAAGAATCCTCCTGGAACTTCTCTCAATCTTGCATATCCCGAACCATCATTATTTGCCCACCAAGATAAGCCATCTTCATTTAAATTAGGATTTCCACCAGTATCTAGTATTCTTATTTTATAACAACCCGGAGATAAATTAAATGTGTCTTTATATAATGTATTTGTTTCCATACCAGACTTAGAAAAAATTAATTGATTTTGATTATCTCTAATTTCATAAGAACTTTCGTTTGGAACACTATTGGTTTTAAACCACATCGCAAAAGTACTTGGGTATTCTTCTACATATTCATAATCTGATGTTAAAACATCATTAATTGTATATTCATCTTGACCATTGAGCATATTAATTCTAGCATAGAATGGATTTTCATTTTCCCAATCCCAAGAAATTGGTGGTAATTCAACTAATTCAGATTCACCAAATTTTAAACTACCTTCCCAAAAAAACCAATTTTCTGAAAAAGTATTAAAGCCATAAATAATATATGCACTAGTTAAAGTTTGAGAACCTTGATTTTTTATTTTTACAATTGGACTAGAACAATTTGGATTGAACCTAAAATATTCATCTTTATTTGAAGGAGCTACTATATCCTCCATCACAGCATCTAAATTAAAATTAGGCTCTTCATATGTAATTAATTGAGCGTCATATATATAACTTGCTTCAGAGGGACTCCAATTTGGCCTATATATATTAAAGCTTAATAAATTATCTTGCCCTGTTTGAATAAATGGGGTTAACTCATGTAATCTTGTAGTTGCTTTATCGCCTGGACACCAATTAGCTCTGTCATAAACCCAAGTTCCCCCTTGAGGATATAAGGCTACTTCACCACAATCATCTCTCCATATTTCTTGGGTATATAAATTTTGAGCTTCTAAATTAACAGTATAATCTACTCCTGGAGTAAACTCACCATCTTGACCATGCCCACTTATAGTAACTCTCATTGCAGAATTTTTAGCTTCATTAGGAATAAATACAAGTGTGTCATCTAAGATATTTTGTATATCAGCATAAGAATCACTACCAGACCAAAGATTTTGAATATTAATTACATTTCTAGGCGGAGTACCTTCAATAAACTCAAAATTTAATGTAACATTAAAACCTGTACTCCAACCACCATAAAACGCTCTTATTAATACAGAATCTTTTAATAAAGTTGCAAAATCTGTAACATCATAAGTAAAACGCTGCACCCAATCAGGTGAAAAACCCTCTGTGCCTCCTCCTTGCATATAAGTTCCGTAAGGGGTAACGACATTAGCAAGCGTTTGATCATGTATAAAAATAGGATTTCCATTTTCATCAGATTCACCATTTTGTTTTAAAAGACTAATCTTTGTTGTGTAATCCCAACCACTACAACCACTAGAAGAACAACGCATATCATAATGCATAAGTACTTTCCTATAAGTATTTTCATCAGAGGGAAAATCTGCCCAAGCATCATAATTTCCATACCAATCCATATCTACATAATCATGAGCTTGTATAAAAGTTGTATCCTCTTGAGAATTAACAAAATAAAAGGACAAAAGAAATATAATAAGAAAGAAATGTTTCATAATATTTGTATTGTTTTAAGTAAATAATAAATTTAAGTTATTATTATTATAGTATGCAAAATAATAAGCAGTATTTCTCAGCTTTATCTACATTAATATCCGTCTTTTTTTTCTGGGGTTTTATTGCTGCTTCTAATGGAATATTTATTCCATTTTGCAAGACTTATTTCTCTTTAGACCAATTTCAATCTCAATTAATTGATTTTTCTTTCTATGGAGCATATTACTTCGGAGCTCTTTTTCTTTTCATATACTCAGGTAGAAAAAAAAAAGATTTAATAAATATTTGGGGATATAAATATAGTATTATATATGGATTAATTATTTCTGCAATAGGAGCAAAAATAATGATGTTATCAGTTAGTGGAGAGCCTTCAAATAAATCATTTTTATTAATACTCTTTTCTTTATTTATTATTGGTTTAGGATTTTCAATTCAACAAACTGCAGCAAATCCATTTGTAATTACTCTAGGAGATGCTAAAAAAGGATCTCACAGGCTAAACTTAGCTGGTGGAGTAAATTCTTTTGGGACAGTAATTGGCCCCATAATATTAGGATTACTATTATTTAACCCCATTGATGATAGAAATTTGTATTCTTTGTATAAAATTGTAGGGTTATTATTTTTATTTGCTGCTTTTTTATTTATTAATTCAAAAAAACTTCCTAACAAAACAAACAATGAAACCTTCAGGAAAGCACCTAAAGCAGAAAGGTTTTTAATTACAATAACTATTTTACTTTCAATATGTTTTTGTTTAATATTTAATGAATATAGAGGTTTAGGCTCAAATGAAAATCTATCATTAAAATCAGAAAAAATAATTTTATACTTGAGTATATTATCATTTTTGATTATTAGTATAGGTTTAATTATAGTAAATAGATTGACTCTAAAAAATGCAAATGGATGGGGAGCTATGAAATATCCTCAACTAATATTAGGGATGTTTGCTATTTTTATTTATGTTGGAGTAGAAGTTACAATTGGTAGTAATTTAGGAGAGCTATTAAAAAGTAATGCATTAAAACTAGAAATTTTTAAAGACTCTGATATTACACCATATATTTCAATGTATTGGGGAGGATTGATGATTGGCCGTTGGACAGGTGCAATTGCTGTTTTTAGCACATCTAAAAAAACAGAAAAATTATTATATATATTAATACCATACATTGCTTTTGCTATAATTTTATATGTCAATAATTTATCTGGATTTAATACAAAAAATTTAATTCCATTTATTATTTGTGTTACAATACAAATTATTTCATTTTTTAAAGCAAGAGATAATGCACAAAAAACTTTAAAACTATTTAGTTTTCTAGGTATAATTTCTATGACAATTGGAGTTTTATCTACAGGAAAAATAGCATTATTTGCGTTCCTTAGTGGAGGATTATGTTGTTCTATTATGTGGCCCTGTATATTTACTTTAAGTATTAAAAAACTAGGTAAGTATACATCTCAGGGTTCCTCATTTTTAATTATGATGATTTTAGGTGGTGCTATTATTCCACCAATTCAAGGAAAATTAGCTGATATTATTGGTATTCAAAACTCATATTTAATTACAATATTTTGTTTTATTTATTTAGCATTTTTCTCTGTTAAAATCAAAAAAATACTTAAATAAGTATTAAAAAAAAAAAACATATAAACAATTCATTGTAAAAAAAATAAACATTTTTTTGCACTAGAGGTGTAAATAATATTAATAAATTTGATAAATCTTAAAAAAAAAACATTATGGATTCATTAATTAAATTACTTACCACTATTGGAATTATTGCTGCACTTGGTTTTGTAGGAAAAGAATATTACGAATTATTAACAGATTTAAAAAATCAAAAAGAACTAATTAAATCTCAAGCAGATGAGGTTGGAGAAGTTGTCGCAATGTGGGTGAAAAAAAGTGCTTCTATTGAAGATTTAAAAAATTATTCATCTCAGTTAATTTCTAAAAAGGTTGCTATGGATGCAGAGGAAGAAAGAAGAATAGCCGAAGAAAGAGCAAAGATAACCTTTAATGACCAAATTCCTCACGATGGAAAACCTGGTGGATCAATCAATATTGTTTTAGATGCCTCAAAAAGTACACCTACAGAGAATGGGGATGAAATGACTTGGAATTGGATTAGCACTGATGGGAAAGTCAGAGATTTTGACCCAGCAGCTAAAGAAATTTCTTTTGAAGCTCAATCTGGACAATATAATTTTCAATTAACGGTAACTGATAGTTACGGAGCCTCATCAAGTGAATTAAGAATTGTTGATATTGCAGAAGAAGAAAATGAAGCACCTCAAATAGTTATTGAAAGAAAATAAAAGTATAATTCTACAAAAATAAAAAAGCAGGTTATTTTAACCTGCTTTTTTTGTGATCGCGACAGGATTCGAACCTGTGACCGTCTGCTTAGAAGGCAGATGCTCTATCCAGCTGAGCTACGCGACC
>MDTB01178690.1_pt1 | contig 32517 bp, 29 predicted proteins | sample 811161 | NCBI WGS metagenome assembly MDTB01 (sample SAMN05326650, study PRJNA326480) | marine metagenome | isolation source: seawater | place: Mediterranean Sea | collected 2009 | reverse complement strand
TGTTTTGGTGGGCCCGCCAGGACTCGAACCTGGGACCAATACATTATGAGTGTACTGCTCTAACCAACTGAGCTACAGGCCCTTTAAATTAAAATGGTTTTACTTTGTTTTAATTTTCAATTCAATACAAGAAAAATAATAAATTCTTGTATATTATATAATCTTTTTATACCAAAAAAATTTATGAATAGTAATAGTAAGATATATTTTCAAATACTTTTAATAAGTTTGTTTCTCATTTTATCTAAATATGTGGTATCGTATTTTTACATATTTGACGAAGATTTATTATTAAAAATTCTAAGGCTAGAAGACATTGAATATTTATTTATTGTTGAAAGCATATCAAGAATGGATCTTAAAACTGATTGGTCAAATATTCACAAGGCTCAAAGAATCTTAGGTTTTCCTGTTTTTTCTGTAATATGGCACTCAATTTTATTTATTTTTTTTAAGTATTATTCTTTAATAATTCTAGGTCTTATTTTTTTATTTATTATATATTTATTAATTTTTAAATTTTTATGTAATTTAAATTTTGATAAATATAAGTCTTTTTTTATTTTGATTTCTCTCGTTACAACTATTCAGTTTTTAAAATATTTTGGAAACATTTATGAAATAGAAGTATTTAATTTAGTTAATCAGCCATTATCTGAGTTTGTTGGATCAAGATTTCCTAGGCCATTGGTAACGTCAATTTATCTTTTTTTATCGCTAATATGCTTACAAAAAATATCTTACAAAAAAAAATTTAAAGAATTTAAAAACTACTTGGTTTTATTCTGCTTATCATTATCATTGTTAGCAAACAGTTTTTTTTATCTATTTTTAGTTATATCAATACTTGGTCTATTTATTTTTGTTAGTAATTTTAAATATAATATCATTTTATTTATAAAAAAAAATATTCATATTTTGATACTATGTTTATCAATCATTATATTTGGTTTTGTTATTATAATCACACAAAATTTTTTTTCTGAAGATGACTACTCTAATCGTATTGGGTTATATAATATAAATATTGAAAATAAATTATATTTAATAAATCATTTTTTCTTAAAACTATTTCAATTAGAGATAATTATTTTAATTTTTTTTGGACTAATATTTAAGTTTTATTTATTAAAAAAAAAAACTAATTATGGAAATAATAACGTTTTATTTTACTTTTTTGTATCAAGTATATTGTCACCTTTTATTTTTGTATTATTTTCAAATAAAATGATATCCCTGTATCATTTTTGGACTATAGTAAAATTTTCAGGTTTTTTATTTGTATTTACAAGTTTTTTTGTTTTGTTTTTTAACAAATTTAACAAATTTAATATTTATAAATATAATTTTTCATTAATTATAATATTATTAGTATTTAACATTATAAATTCAATTAATTTAGAAAAAAATACAAATAAAGAGAGTATTAATGATTTAACAAAATTAAGAAACTATCTCATTCAAAATGACTTTAAAAATTCTAATATTAATTTATTTACAAATGATTATTTAATTAAACATCTGTGGTTAGATTTAGATAATAATTATGTATCAATTGTTGATGGATTTTCCTTATCTCAAAAAGACGAACAAATTGAGCAAACTGTTCTAAATATTTTTAAATTATTTAATGTTGATAATGATAAGTTTTATAGAATACTCACCGAAGTTGACGAAAATGGGTCAAAAAGAAATAACTTTTCAGCTCAATATTTTAATTACAAGTATAGTGTTAACTATTTAAGACATTATAAACCTTTGGCAAATGAATATACAAGCAAGGAAATAAAAATTATAAAAAGTATATCTCCATTATTAAGCTATTATACTATTATTCCAAAAAGTGAAAAATTAAGACTTTTAGATAATTATAAAAAATTAAATATCAATAAACTAACTTATCCAGATTTAATTATTTTAAAAAAAAATTCTTTATTTAAAAAAAGTTTAATCAATGGAAAATATAAAGAGTTATATTTAAATAAAACTTACAAAGTTTTAAAAAAAGAAATATTTTAAAACGATAAATGGTGGGCCGTGTTGGTTACGCTCCAACTACCCCTGCAATGTCAATGCAGTACTCTACTATTGAGCTAACGGCCCTTTTTATTAATATTTTTTTTTATTATATCAATTTTTAGAATAAAAAATATTTGTTTTCTTATTTACTGCATACATAATACAAAAGTTAATCATAAATAATGTTATATTAAAATCACTAAAAAAGGATCCACTAGGCAACAATGGAATAAAATTTATTATAAGATAAATAAATGATCCAATTTGAATATAATTTCTAGACATGATAATTTGCTTTAAAATTTTAAAAGTTGAAAAAAATAGAATATATAAAATTAAAATTGATCCTAGAATTCCATGCTCTGCAAATAGCTCGATATAAGTTTGATGTGGATGAGTTGTACAAAAATAATTGAGATTCTCCTCTTTATTTTTTTTACAGGTTTCAATTCTATAATTTTTAGTACCTACCCCTAAAAGTGGATATTTTTTAAAAACTTCATATCCAGATTTATATAAATTGATATAAACGTTATCTTCAAAGGTTTTATCCCTAATTTCTTTTGAAGATAGAAAACTATAAAATTGTCCCTTATATCTTAATTTTAAATAATCTGAACTAAAAATAATTAAAAAAAGTAATCCTGAAACAAATAATAAAAAAAATAATTTAATTTTGAATTTTAGAAAATCCAAAAATAACAAAAAAATTATAAAGCCTGCAAAAAATTTAATGGTGTTAGATCTTTCACCAGTCATAAGAACTGCGATAAGACTTAAAACAAAAAACATAATACAAATAAACATTGAATAATTTTTTTTCTTCAAAATTGTAAATAAATATCCAATTATTATAAAAATAAATCCATTTACAAAAGCACCTGCAATTGCCTCGTCTTTGAAAAAACTCACAACCCTAGTCATACTAGCTCTTGGGTTCAGACCATGAACCGGCTCTGCACCAAAGCCAAGAATATTTGTACCAGAAAATCTCTCTATGAAAATATCTGTTATAAATATAAAAATAATTACACTCCAAAAGATAAAAATATTTTCTCCATTAGACTTTAAATAAAAAAAATAATTTACTACAATAAAAAATAACAAAAATCTTAAAAACCCTAAATTTCTAAGGATGCCAGAATAAGGGTCAATCGAGATGACAGTATTAAATACTAAATATAGATATAAGACAAATAGTGAAATACAGACTTTATTAGTGTAAATTTTCTTAATATCAAGAGTTGGTAGTTTAAGTAAAAAAATTATAATTACTGATAAAATAGTAATTAGTGAAACTGAAGGACCGACTATAATAGTTAATGGTAATAGGGAAAAAAAAATAAATAAAAGATTATATTGAGTAATTTTCATTTATTATATATTTAAGCTTTAGATAATGATTGAACATTGTAAAGTTAGTACAATTGTTTTTGGCCAATAATTTTTTTTTAAAAACTTCATTCTTATCCAACTTTTTATATTCTATTAATTTTTCAAGCAACTTACCTTTGATATTACTTTTAAAGATTAGTCCGGCTTTTCCATTTTTTAAGAATTCTTCAGGTCCATTCTTGCAATCGCTTGAAATTACAAAAGTATTACAAAAAGATGCTTCAACAATTACAAAACCAACCTCTTCCCAAATTGAGGATAAAATAAAACATTTGGAATTTTTCATGAAATAATAAATGTTATCTGTATATTTGAGAATTTTAATGTTATTAGACAAACTTAATTTATTTATCTCATCTTGCATTTTTTTTTTGAGTTCACCTTCACCGATAATTAATAACTCTTCATCAGGATATATTTTTATGAACTTTGCAAACTCATTTATTAAGTAAATAAAATTTTTTTGTTTTGTAAATCTTCCGGCAGCTAAAAAAAAATTGCTATGAATATATTCAGGTTTTTTATTTTCCATCTCTCTTTTTTTTTTGATAAATTCTTTAATATTAATTATTGCATCAAATAAAACTGTTATTTTTTCTTTCTTAAAAATATTTTTATTTACTAAATCATCCCTTAATTGCTTAGTTGGACAAGTAATTTTTGAAATTTTATTTTGTGAAATTAACCAAAGTTTTTTTCTTAAAAAATTTAATTTTGGATATCCAGAAATTCTTAATATAATTTTAGTTTTGAGTTCAAACACGTTCAAAAGAAATAAAGGTAATGAAGTAATTAAATGAATAATAAAGTAATCAGGTTTTGTTTTTCTAATAAAAAAATATAGTGGTGTAATTGAAATTAAAAAAATTAGAATATAAGAAATCCTACTTTTATAAAAACCATTTTTAGGTAATAAATTATAATAGTTAAAAGTAAGATCTTTTAATTTAACATTATTTTTTTCTAAATAATCTTTGTATTTGGTCCACTCACCAAATACATTTAAAATTGTCACTTCAAAATTGTTTGAGTATTTTGCAAGTGATATGGCGGAATTTAATGTTGATTTCATTGTGCCAACTTTATTAAGACAAGGTGACCAATAAACGATACTTTTTTTCATTTCCTATTGTATTTCTATAATAAATAAATATCTTGTCTAGCGTCTATTATCAAAATAAAATTTAAATCGCTTTAATTAATGAATAAAAATTTAATTGTTTTTATGCCCTCGATAGAAGGTGGAGGTGTTGAAAAAAATTTGTTTTTAGTATGCAATTATTTAGTAAAAAAAATCAGTAATTTAAAAGTAATAACAATTTCAAATAAATTTTCTAATAAATTTGATAAGTCGGTTGAAATAATTTCTTTAAAGTCAAGACAATGGGATCGTTTCAGTAGAAAAGTAAAATACTTTCTTGCTTTAATTTTGTTGATAAAAGAAATTTTAAAAAATAAGAAATCTACAGTATTTTCTTTTCAGGCTAATATTTATTGTATTTTAGTATGCAAAATATTTTCAGTCAAAGTCATAGCGAGATCAAATACTGCGCCAATTGGATGGTCTAGAAATTTTTTTAAAAGATTAATTTTTAAAGTAGTATTAAATTTATCAGATAAAGTTTTAGTAAATAGTTTAGAGTTTAAAAAAGAATTAAAAAAAGAATTAAATATTAACGCTGTTTGTATTTATAATCCATTAGACAAAGATCAAATAAAAAAAAATTCCAAAAAAAAATCAATTAACATATTTAAATCATCTAAAAAACTTAAAATATTAAACATTGGTAGATTTACAGAACAAAAAGATCAATTGACATTTTTAAAATCATTAAATTTTTTGAAGGATAAAATAAATTTTGAAGCTCGTATAATTGGAAGAGGAGAACTTAAAAATAGATTACAAAAATATATTGATACTAATGAGCTCAAGAGTTATGTAAAAATACTTAATTTTAAAACAAACCCTTATCCATTTATAAAACAAACTGATGTTTTTGTTTTAAGCTCTAGATATGAAGGCTTGCCAAATGTAATATTAGAAAGTTTAGTTTTAAGAAAATTTGTAATATCAAGCAGATGCTCTACTGGTCCAAAAGAAATCTTATTAAACGGTAAAGGTGGATTATTATTTAGTGTAGGTAATTACATGGAGCTAGCGTCAAAAATTATTTATTTCTATAATAATAAAAAAAAATCCAAATTGATGTTAGCAAAAGCATATTATTCACTTGACAGATTTGATTTTAAATTAAATTTAGAGAAATATTTAAAAATAGTTCATTTTAAGTAATTTTATTTATTTTTTTATCTAAATACCATTTGATTGTATTATTTAAGGCTTTATCAAAGTTCGTATATTTAAATTTTCTAAATAATTTAAGAATTTTTCTGTTATCTCCATGAGTTTTAGTTACCTCAATTTTATTTAAAAATTTAGAGTTTTTAGATCTAAATTTGAAAGTACTATCCCATTTATTTATTTTTTTTATTACATCTAAAACTTTTATAGGTTTGTTTGAGCAAATATTAAATACCTCATAATTATTTTTCATTTTAGAATATAAAAGTTTTTTTAAAATAATTAATACATCATCTATATAAGTAAAATCTCTAAAGTGCTGTCCATTAGAGTTTAAGAAAAAAATTTTGTTATCTAAATTAGACTTTATATATTTAAAAATTAACATATCTGGTCGGCCCCATTCACCAAAAACGGTAAAAAACCTAAGACCTATAATATTTATTTTATAAATCCTTGAATAGGAGTCACACATAATTTCATTAATTTTTTTTGAAAACCCATAAATGTTTTTTTCATATAAATTAGTTTCCTCCTTGAGGGGAAATTTATTTTGATCACCATATACAGAACTAGATGATGCGAAAAAAAATTTTACTTTTTTATTATTTTTTATTACCTCAAGTAAATTAATAAAAGATATAATATTATCATCAAAATATTTTTCTGGATTTGAATGTGTGAATCTCACACCTGCTTGAGCTGCAAGATGGTATATTACTTGAATTTTTTTTATTTTCTTTAAATAATTTATCGAATTTTTATTTTTTAAGTTGATTTTTTTAAAATAAAAAAATTTATGTTGTTTAAGTATTTTTAGTCTTTTAATTTTTAGTTTTACTGAATAGTAATTATTTAAGTTATCTACACCATGTACAATATGACCATTTTTTAAAAGTTCTTCAGCTAATCTGAAACCAATGAAACCTGCAACGCCAGTAATTAAAATTTTCAACTTATTGCCTTTTTAAAGTTTCTTATGTACCTATATAAACAAATTATTATTAAAAAAAAAATATTTTGTCCATTATCTCTTCTAATTTTAAAATCTTCTTTTAATGAGTCTGTAAATTTCATTTTGCTCGAAAAACCTCCACTTCTGAAGTCTCCTGTAATTTCACTTTTTAACGTTGCTAAGCCTTTTAATCTTTTTTTTACAATCATTCTGAAAAAATAATCATAATCAGAATGATATTTATATTTTAAATTATAAAACCCTACTTTTTTAGCTGAAGTACTTTTAATAAAAAAACCTGTTGAATGACTGGTATAAAATCCCCACGTAAAAAATATTTTCCAAGGTTTATAGCCACTCAGTAGTCCCCATCTTTTTTGCACACTGCCAAAAAAAAAATCAATATTTTCGTTTTTATTTATATATTTTGATATTATATCTAAAGCATTTGATCTATATGTGTCATCTGAATTTATAATTCCTAAATACTCACCCTTAGAAAGTTCCATACCTTTATTGAAAGCATCGTAAATACCATTGTCTCTCTCACTTAACCAATAATCTATTTTATCGTTATATTTCTTTAATATTTCTAATGTTCCATCATTAGATCCTCCATCAATAATAATATATTCAAAGTTTTTAAAATTTTGATTAAATACACTTTTTATAGTTTTTTCTAAAAGTTCTTTATTATTTAACACTACTGTTATTAAAGAAAATTTAGGTTTTTTATTTATATTTTTAATTCTTAACCCTCCCTCTCCAAATCTTTCATTCTTTTTTGGATATTTAAAAAATTTGCCTATCTCTTTGTCCATTGAAATTCAGCTTCAATTAATTTATTAATTACGTTGAAAATATTATATTTTGGTATAATTTTTAAATTTTTGCATAATTTATTGTTATCTCCTCTTGAAAATTTTATATCATTTTCTCTTTTCAAATTTTTATCTATAATTATAAAATCCTTCCAGTTTAAATTTAGTAACTTAAAAGTATAAGAAATTACAGAATTAAGACTTTTTGAGCTTCCACTACAAATAATGTAATCCTCTATTTTTCTTGAGTTTAAAATCTTGTTCATAATAGATACGTATTCCGGTGCCCATCCCCAATCTTTAATAACATTAGTATTGCCGAATTTTATTTTTTTAATTTTTTTATTTTTATTTTTTTTTATTTTCACAGCTTCTTTTACTAGTTTTTTGATGACAAAATTGTTTTTTCTAAACATGGATTCATGATGAAATAAAATACCTGAACAACATTTTATTTTAAATTTTTCCCTAAAAAATTTGACCAGTTCTAGTGATACTAATTTACTTAACCCGTAAACTGAGACTGGTTTCTTTATAGTTTTTTCATTAACTTTATGGTTATTGATACCAAAAATTTCGCAAGAGCAAGCATTAAAAAATTTTGACTTAAGATTAAAATTGTAAATAGATAATAATATGTTGAAAACTGGTATAATATTTGAATTTAAAGTCTCTAATGATACATCATTTGAAATATTGGGAAGTGGTTGACCCGCAAAAAAATAAATTTCATCAAAGTCACCTTTTTTTAATAAATTTTGCATTTTTTTTTTATCAGAATAATTAAAATAAAGTATTTTTAAATTTTTTCTTATTTTCAATTTTTTTAAGTTGTGATCTCCAGACCTTTTTCTTGAAATTCCGGTTACTTTGTATTTTTTTTTTAACAAAAGCTCTGCCAAAAGTGAACCATCCTGACCTTTAATTCCTAGTATGAGTGCTTTCTTCATAAAATTATTATAACTTATGAATTATTTTAATTTTTTAACATTTGTATAACTTTAAATGATTTAATGCAGTTTTTTCCCAAGTAAATAGTTTATTTTGATTTTGGCCTTTTATTATTAGATCGTTTCTAAAAGAGTCATCAAAAAAAGTTTTGTAAATAGAGTCAAAAATTGAGCCAGTGTCATTAGGGTCAAAATAAGATACTGCTTCACCTCCCACTTCGGGTAAAGAACTTGTATTACTGCATATTACCGGGCAATTATTACTAAAAGATTCTAATATTGGTAATCCAAATCCCTCGTATTTACTAGGGTATATAAATAATCTAGCATTTTGATAAAATAAACTTATTAAATCGTCATTACCTTCAATATATATTAACTTATTAGGATCTATTTTTAAATCTTTTATTTTTTGGATTTCTTGGTTTGAAAAATTACTACCCCCAAAACAAATAATGTAAATATCTTTAAGTTTATTCAAGTTTTCAGAAAAAGTTTTTAACAAATTATCAAAGTTTTTATATCCATCTCTTTTTCCTACAAATAAAATATATGGTAAATTTAAATATTTAATGTATTTAGGCGATTTATGAGTATGTTTTTTAGAGTTGTTTCCCAAATAGATTACTTGTATTTTTCTTTCATCAACATCGTAATATTTCAGTAAGTCATTTTTTGTTGAATTTGAAATACAAATAATATTGTCGGCTTTTTGGATAATCTCCTTTTTTGGTCTATAAAATTGATTTCTTTTGTAATCATTATAAAATATCTCGTGTATTAGATCATAAACAGTAACGACCCTTTTACACTTAATTTTATCTTTTACATTATCAAAATATGTGTAATGAATTACATCTGGATTTTTCTTTTCAGATAAATTTGAAAACTTATTTTGATTAATTATTTTTATAAAATTTTTAAGTTTATTAGATTTAGTAATAAATTTTGAAAATAATACCTTATTTCCTGATACAATTTTTTTATATTTTATATCATCTAAGTGTTCATTAATATGATAACCCGCAATAATTTCTGGGTCGTGCTCCAACTCATAAATTTTTTCAGCTAATTTAACAAAATATTTAGATGGGCCACCATAATTTTGGTTTGAAAATATTTGATAATCATAAAGTATTTTCATTTTTTAAAAAACTTTTTGTTTTTAATATTTTTAATTTTGAAATATAAAAATTTTAGGTATGGATAACAATTTTTTAAAATTTTATAAATTTTTGGATTTATTTTTAATCTAATTTTGTTTTTTAATTTATCAATTCTTGTAAATAATTTTATATCTCTTAATCTAAAGTCTTCTGAGTTTACTATTTCACCTTCATTTACTACAGAATGATTTTTTTCAGCTTTAAAGCTATTAATATGAAATGCAACTAATGACTGGTAAATCTCAATTTTATGAATTTTATTTAGGTATTTTTTATAACTTAAATTTTTTAAAGATTTGGAATTTTGTTCGTCTATAATTTTTTTACAGAAATTTATAAAAGAATATTTTGATGGATTCCCAAATTCCCCTAAATAGCTTGTATGAGTATCCTCTATAACAACTAATCCATCTTCATTAATATTTTCAATTGTATTTAAAAAAGTTACAATTTGTTGTTCGTTCGTGTGACCACCATCATCAATTAAAATATCAATTTTACCAATCTTTTCAAAAAAATTTTTCCAAAAATTTGGATCTGATTGATTTCCTATATGAATTTCAAATCCATAATTTTCCCATTTTTTTGATCCTGGATTAAAATCAATTCCAATTACTCTTGCCTTATCTCTAAAATAATTTTTCCACATAAAAAGAGATCCACCACTAGCAACTCCGATTTCGACAATGGTAATTTCTTTATTTTTAAATTTTTTTAAAAGTTCATCGTAAATATAAAAAAAATTTGAGTGCTTAGTAGATCTAAATTGGGACTCTTGAAAAGCCTTGAATATGTCAGTATTTTTGTAATTTTTATTCATTACTTTATTTTAGTAAGTTTTTTATTTTTTATTTTGTAAATATTATCAAAATATTTTTCATAATTTTGATTGTGAGTAATAATAATTATTGTTTTATTTTTTTTCATTATTGACAAAGATTTGATTAATTTTTCGGTTGATTTAATGTCTAAATTGTTATCAAACTCGTCTATCATTAGTATCTCAGAATTAGAATAAAGCGATCTTGCTAGTCCTATTTTTTGTGCTTGCCCACCTGAAATTCTAGCACCCTTTTCACCAATAATCGTATTTTCTCTTTGGGGAAGTTTTTTTATAAATTCATACAGATCAGTACATTTGATCGATTTAATAAAACTTTTTCTATTAATTTTTCCGCTAATTTCAGTAAGTATTATATTATTTTTTATACTATCATCTATTAGGTTTATATTTTGAGGAACATAAGAAATATCGGGAATAATTTTGTTTAAATGAATTTTATTATAAAGTATTAATCCTGATTTTGGCTCTAACAATCCCAAAATAATATTTACGAGTGTTGACTTACCGCTGCCATTTTTACCTATTATGCAGGTGAGAGTATTTTTTTTAATTTTTAAACTTACATTCTTTAATAACAAGCTTCTTTTTGGATAATTAAAAGACAGGTTTTTTAATTCTAATTCTTCGAAATTTCTCAAGGATTTTTTTTTTAAACTAATTTTTGAATTTTTGAGTTGATACTCATTGAAAACTAAATTTATTTTTGGTTCGAAAAATTTAGCTTTTTGTAACGCAAATATTATACGTGTTGCACCAGGCATTAATCTTACTAATATTGCAACCAAAATGCCGAGATATGTTAATATTTCTAATTTTGAAATTTGACCTAAGCTTTTAAATATAACAACACATAAAAAAATTACAGCTAAACTTTCAATTATTGCTTTAGGCAAGTGCAGTAAAAAGTCTGATTTAAACGATATTTTCCCTAGTAAATAATCAAGTTGGGAGAAATCCTCACAAAATTTTTTTTCTTTTTGCCTTACCTTAATAATTTTAATATTAATAAAATTTTCTATTATAAATTTATTAATTACTTTTGTAATTTTTTGAATAGATTTACCAAATGTATAAAATTTTTTTTTTCCTAATTTATGTATAAAAAGTATCAGGAGGATACTTATAATAAATGTATTAATTGTTAGTGAAGGATTTAGTGCAGTCAAAAAAACAAAAAAAGTAAAAAAAATTATAAATTCTAAAATAAGTGTTAAATAATTATCAATAACTATATAAAATTCTTGTATCTCATTGATATTTCTAATTATCTCCGGTGAACTTCTTTGTGAATAAAAACTAAGGTTTTGTCCAAGGTACTTAGAATATATATTATGAACTAGTCTATTTCTAATTTTTAAGGAAGTTTTTAGAGTAAAATATTTATAAAAAACAATATAAAGATTTTTTAAAAGGTAAATAAAAACAATAAAAATTAAAAGATCATTCATTTCAAAATTTTCAAAAATTTTTCTTATAAAATCAAAAATTTTAAATGATGCTTCACTTTGATAATCACTTTCAATAAAAAATGAGATCAATGGTATTACTAAACCAATACTTATTACTTCTAGGACAGAATTTAGAATCATAAAGATAAAACACAAAAAGACTAAAAATTTTTCATTAGAATTTAAAATTTTAAATATCTTATTGAATAATGTTAGACTCATATTAAATTTTTCTATAATTACATTTCAACATTTGTTTTTTTTAATCAGGTATATTGCTGTAATATTTAGTTTATTATTCTTAAACTCTATGTTTTTTTTTTGATGTTTAAATTTATAAAGTTTAACTAGTTTATATTTTGGGTGCCAAGTGAATAATTTACCGTAATTCATTTTTCTAGAAAAAATATTTTTTCTATGAATGTAATTTACATATTTAATTCCCTTAAAATAAAAATCATAAATTATCACAAATCCTTGATTTTTAATAACACGATCGGCCTCAGATACAATGTTTGTTAAATCCTCTGTATCACAGAGATACAGACAGAAGTTATATATTATAATATCAAATGAGTTATTTTTAAAAGGTATATTTTCTGCCGTAGCTTTTTTTAATTTGAGGTTTTTATTTTTTTGAGAATTTAAGGCTTTTGAGGAAGGATCTATACCAAAACATTTAATACTTTTAAAATTTTGATCTATAAAATCTATCAGTCCAGCATCGCTGCAACCAATTTCTAATAGATTTATTTTTTTTTTTGTTTTAATAATTTGTTTTATTTTTAAAATTATCTTATGGTTTTCGTAATCAATATTTTTAAACCTTTGAACATTTCTTTTATAAAAATTGTCTGCTTCTGAATTAATAAATATTTTCTTCTGATTCACCATCTCTATCGTTTGTTGTTTTTAACTCTTTTTTAAGTTCCTCATATTCTCTCATTTTTTTTTTCATAAATGCAATTGTAAGTTTAGCTTTTTTTGAAATCCCTTTAGGAGTTAAAATATAAATATAATTAATTTTATTTTCATTTTTTTTAAAGTTTTCTATTTTGATTAGACCTTTTAATTTGAGTGCATTTAAGCAGTAGTTTAATTTACCTAAGCTAAAACCAAGTTCATTTGCTAATTTTCTTTGTGTAATATTTTTTTTTTTTACTGATTTTTCTCAGTATATTTAAATTATCTTGACTTTCATTCATTGATGTTCAATAATTGAACATTGATAATGCTGTAATGTATTGAAGTAAAGAAAAAAATTAATTTAACACAGAAAGCTATTTTATCTTATAATATCAGTTATTGACGTTAATTTGTTTAAAATACTAAGACAAAAAATATGATTAATAATACATCTGGATTCGAACAAATTTTTACTAATCATAATTTAAGCGACCAAAAAATTTATTCGATTTTAAATATTTTAATTAATTCTCAAACAAATTTAACAAATAACCAATTTGAAATATTAAACCAAATATCGAAAAATTATAAAAAAATAATCAATGGTGAAGGAACCGATGTTGATTTCTTTTTTAATGATTATGATAAATTAGAAATTTCAATGATTGAGGAAAACTACAATAAGTTACTTAGATATTTCATTTATAGGTATAAATACAAGACATATCCTTTGAAAAAAATAGTTAATGATTATCCCCCATGTGTTCAGATAGAACCTTCATCGGTTTGTAATTTTAGATGTATAATGTGTTATCAAAAAGATAGATCTTTTTCAGATAAAAAAAATAATTTTATGGGATTTATGGACTATGACTTGTTTAAGAAAATTATTGATGAAATTGAAGGCAAAGTTGAAGCTATAACATTTGCGTCTAGAGGAGAACCAACTTTAAATAAAAAATTTATACAGTTTTTGGAATATTGTAAAAATAAGTTTGTTGCTATTAAAATAAACACTAACCTATCAACTTTAAATGAAGATCTTGCAAAATCTTTTTTCGAAAATAATGTACAGACAGTAGTTATATCTGCGGATGAGGCAGATAAAGAAAATTACGAAAAAATAAGAGTTAAGGGGAAATTTGAAAAACTTTTAGAAAATATTGATTTACTTTGCAAGGTTAGAAAAAATTGTTCGAATGCAAAAACAATTATAAGAGTTTCTGGAGTAAAAATTAATAAAAGTCAAGATATTGAAAAAATGAAAAAAGTTTACGGCAAATTTACTGACTCAGTCGCATTTGTAAATTATCTTCCATGGGAAAGTTCTTACGAAAATGAAGCAAATAATATTAAAGAGCCATGTACGGATTTATGGAAAAGAATGTTTGTATGGTATGATGGAAAAATGAATCCTTGTGACTATGATTATAAATCTTTATTGAGCAAGAAAAATGTTAAAGACACCACAATTAAAGACTATTGGAATTCTGAACATTATAATTCTATAAGAGAAAAGCACATGAATGAAAATAGAAAGAGCATAATCCCTTGCAACAGCTGTACCAATATTTAGTCTGATGAAAGTTGGGCTTATAGGTTATAGAAATCATGCTGAAAAACTAAAAAAAATATTAATAAATTCAAAAAAAATAAAAAAAATAAAAATTTTTGTTTATAAAAAAAATAAAAATTTTTTTTATAAGGAAAATGAAAAAGTCGAGTACGTATATTCTATTAATGAACTTTTTGATAGTAATTCTATCTTTATATCTTCTCCAACCAGTACGCATAAAAAATATATAAAATTGTTTATAAAAAAAAATATATTTATTTTTTGTGAAAAACCTGGGGGAAAAAGTGTTAGTGATTTAAAATTTTTAAATTCAATTAATCTAAAAAAAAGGGGTTACATTTACATTAATTACAATCTTTTATTTTCTAAGTACTTAACATTAATAAAAAAATGCTTAAAAAACCTAAACTCTACGGAAAATTAACGTATATTGATATAAAAATTACGAACGGAATATCTTATAAAAAAAAATTTTCTAATAACTGGAGATTTACATCAAAAAATATATTTGACAAAATCACTGGTAATGTAGGATCACATTATATCAATTTATTAATTCATCTTTTTAAATCAATAAAAAAAAAGCAGATTATAGATATGAGTATAAATAAAAAAAATGATACGTCGCTAATAATGTTAAAGGCCGGTCAAAATACGCTTGTAAATTTGTATCTTTCATATTCAAATCCACTATCTGATGAATTTAACTTATATTTTACAAATGCAATATTGAAAATTAAAAATAATAGAATAACTATTTACAAACCAAGAGATTGTTTTGATAAAAACAATAATTTTATATCGCCCCCAATAAAAGAGGTTGGTAAATTTAATCAAAATAATGAATATTTAAGTTCTTTAAAAAATTCAATTAAATTTTTTTTGATGACGGTGGAAAAAAAAAGTAAGTTACCAATTAAATACTTTAATAATTCTAAAAAAACTTTAAAATTTTTTATATGAAATATCAAAAGATTTGGGAAAAAGCGGAAAAAATAATACCAGGAGGAAACGGTCTATTGTCGAAAAGGCCAAAAAGATTTCTAATTTCAGGATGGCCAATATATTTCAAAAAAGCCAAAGGAATTTATTTATGGACTCTCGATGATAAAAAGTTAATTGATTTTAGTATAATGGGAATCGGTACTGCAATTTTAGGTTATTCTAATAATAAAATAGACACTAAAGTAAAATTGGCTATCGATAATGGTATAAATACCACTTTAAATAGTATTGAAGAATACCAATTAGCAAAAGAAATTTTAAAATATGATAAATTTGCAAGACAAGTTAAATTTGCAAAAGGCGGTGGTGAAGCTATGTCAATGGCAATTAGAATTGCTAGGTCAAATTCTAAAAAATATAAAGTCGTTTTTAGTGGTTACCACGGATGGCATGATTGGTATATTTCAGCAAATCTAGCAAATACAAAAAATTTAAATAATCATCTATTAAAAAATCTGAAACCAATTGGTGTACCAAAAAATCTAAGAAATTCAATTATACCTTTGAAATTTAATGATCATAATCAACTTAAAAATATATTTAAAAAAAATAAAGATGCAGGTATTTTAGTCATAGAAGGAGCTAGAGACAGTTACCCTTCTAAAAATTTTGTTAGAGAAATTAATAAATTGAAAATTAAGAATAAAGTAATTGTTATAGTTGATGAAATAACATCTGGGTGGAGAGAAACTTTAGGAGGAATTTACAAAAAAGTTGGGTTAGATCCTGATATTGTTGTTTATGGAAAGGCACTAGGAAATGGTTATCCAATTTCTGCAGTCGTAGGAAAGAAAAGTATAATGAAAATAAGTAATCAAACTTTTATTAGCAGTACAGCTTGGACAGAAAGAATAGGATTTGTAGCAGCGCTAGAAACAATTAAATTTATGAGAAAAAACAATGTTCCGAAGATCATTAAAGCTAGAGGAAAGAAAATTATTGATGGATGGAAACTGACTGCTCAAAAATACAATCTTAAAATTAAAACTAATGATATATATTCAATGCCAAAGTTTAGTTTTGATTATTTTAATAATAATGAAAAACTGCACACTTTGTTTACAAAATTAATGCTTGAAAAGGGCTATTTATCAACAAACTATATGTTTGTTACATACTCACATTCTATAAAAGAGATAAATAATTATTTATTAATTTGTGATCAAGTGTTTAAGAATATTAGCAAAATACTAAATAAACCAAAAGAAATCTCATCTATAAAATCAAGAAGAATGATTTATTAATTACTTTGCAGTAATTCCACCATCAATAATAATATTCTGCCCATTAATATAACCTGATTTTTCCGATAATAAAAAATATATTAATTGAGATATTTCCTCTGCTTTAGCCATTCTACCTACAGGAACATTTTTAGAATATCTTTTTATAAACTTTTTGGTTTGAGTTTTTTGATTTTCAACCCCACCAGGAGATATACAATTTACACTTACATTATATTCTGACATATAATTTGCAAAATATTTTGTTAGTTGTATTATTGCTGCCTTAGTTGCTCCATAAGTTTCAGACGATTTTCTATCTCCTCTATCATAATTTTTAAAATTCGGAGATTTTAATCCAAAAATAGATGAAATATTTATAATTTTACCTGATTTTTGTCCTTTGAAGTATTCTTTAAAAATGAATTTAGATAATAGTATATTTGATTTTAAATTAACATTAATCATTTCATCTATATCTTTTTCTGATCTTTTCTCAAAATCTGAAAAAACCTGAACCGCAGCTAAATTTATTAATACATCAATTTTTTTATGTTTTTTTTTGATTTTTTTTAAAGCTTTATTCAAATTTTTTGAATTAGATAAATCAATTTTATAATAATTTTTTTTATTTAAATTTTTTTTATCAATTAAGATTAAATTAAAATTTTTATTTGAAAGTAGTTTAGTTACACTTAAGCCTATTTGCCCTTCAGATCCTGTAATTAAAATAAATTTATCTAAATTTTTCATCTTTTATTAATACTGAAGTCCATCCCTCGTTTCTTTTTATATGTTTTTGATAGTTTATTAAATGTTTTTTTTTTTTAACAAATTTTATTAATTGATACATGCTTACAGAATAGATTTTATTTTTGAAACTATCTATAATATTTTTTAATAAAAGAAAATCTTTTTGATAGTCTATACAGAATCTATATTTTGAAAAATCTCTGTTTAATTTTTTCCTCATTGTAACGAATCTACCCGAATTATACATATACGGTGTTACATGCTCCCTTTCGGACGGTAGTTTTGCTTTTATGAAAGAAACTTTCAAGGTTTTAAAATTAAATATTTCTACATCCATTCCATCAGGATAATTGGTTGGAAGAGGATATGTATTTGCGTAATAATCAATTTTTTTTTTTAAATAAAATTCTGTCATTGTGTTAATTATTCGATAATCTACTAGTGGACAGTCAGAAGTAATTCTTATTACTATATCTGTTCTAAATTTTTTTGCTGTATGATAATATCTTGATAAAACATCATTTTTTTTTCCTCTAAAAAATTTTATATTTTTTTTTTTTACAAAATTTTGCAATTTTGTTATCTTCTTTTAAATTTGTAGTGCATATAATAATATCATTAACATTCTTACATTTTTTTAATCTTTCCATAAGAATACTTAAAAGATTTAATTTCCTATAATTTTTGAGAACCTTGCCTTTTAACCTTGAGGAGCCAATCCTCGCTTGTATTATTATATCAAGTTTGCTTTTTTTTTTCATATGAATATATATATGGTTTTATATAACAATATTAATGAAAGAGATTAAAAAATTAATTCAATCAGTAAAATCAAGAAATAGAAGTAATAGAAAAGTATGTTTTTTTTTAGGAAATACAAAAAAATCAGAAAATAAAAGATATTTTTTTACACCAATAAGAGAAAGTAAAAATTTTATTTTTTTTGGAGCAGTTGTTTATAATGATAATATTTGTAAAAAAATATTAAGATATATCGATGGTAAAGTTGACTTCGTACTGGTAGATATAGAGAAAAAAGTTATTTCAAAAAATAAAAGATTGGGACTTGTTAATATTGAAAGGTCAGCAAAAGATGTAATTAAAAAATCAAAATTACATGTTTATAAGGCAAATGATCTGGCTGTTGGAGCTGCTGAAACGCTGTTAAATAATCTTTTCTTAAAGGATAAAAGAGGGTTAGGAGGAAAAAAACTTTTAATTTTTGGTGTTGGAAATATTGGTTTTAAACTTGCTCTTAAATTTGTCGAGAGCGGAGCTTTAGTATATATTTTTAGGAGACAAAAAAAATTACTTTTAAACTTTGCTAATACAATTAATAAAATTAAACCTGAAGCGACTATATCTAGAGTAAAAATCTTAAAGGTAATTCCAAAAGATTTAAGTAAATTTAATATCATAATATCCTCAACAGATAATAATGATGTGATTAAAATGAATCAGATAGAAAAAGTAACTAAAAAAAATATTTTGATTGATGTAGGTAAAGGAAATTTTTCAAAAGATGCAACTAATTATTTAGACAAAAAAAATATTATAATTTACAGACTTGATACAACAAGTTCTTATTTTTCTTATCTTGAAAATATAATCATAACTAACAGTCTACAAAGCCATGTGAAATTTAAGAGAAAAATTAAAAAGTTTAAATTTATTAGGCAAGGTATAGTGGGTCAAAAGAATGACATAATTATAGATAATATCAATTTACCTAAAAAAATTTTAGGTATTTGTGATGGGGAAGGTGGACTATATGCGCATGGTCAAATTGAAAAACTAAAAATAAGAAATTTAATTAATAAGAATCTAAAATTAAAATTAAAATATGACTAAAAAAGATAACAAGGCAATTATTTTAGGTGCTGGGCCAACAGGGTTAATTACAGCCTGGAAACTTCTAGAAGCTAATTGGGAAGTAGAAATTATAGAAAAAAAAAAAATTGCTGGGGGTCTTTGTAGATCTTGGAAATGGAAAGATTTTATTCTGGATACTGGTCCACACATTTTTCACACTCCGGATGAAATATTAAAAAAATTTTGGAATAAAAATTTTGGGGATTTACTAATTGAAGGAAAATTTAATTGTAAAAATGTGCAAGGTAAAAATTTTGATAAATACTACGATTACCCCTTATCTATAGAGGGATTGAAACAATTTGAGAAAAGTGAATCTATTAAGATTAAAAAGGAACTAAAGTTATGTAATAAGAACAATGAGAGATTTTTAGCCAAAAATTACAAAGATTATATAGACTCTTTTATCGGTCCTACATTAAGAAAAATGTTTTTTGAAAAATACCCAAAAAAAATATGGGGTATTGATACAAAAAATATGACACCTGAGTGGGCACCAAATAGAATTAAATTTAGAAATAAAATTTTACCTTTTTATCATGAGCAGTATGCTTCTGTTGGCAAATATGGAACCGGTTGTGTATACGACAGAATAAAAAATTTTATTAAAAAAAAAGGTGGTAAATTTATATTTGATGAGTCTGTAAATGGCTTAAAGCACACTGATAAAAAAATTACGCAAATTATAACTAATAAAAGAATAATTAAAATTAAATCGAATGAAATTGTAATCTCTACATTGCCTATAAGTATTACATCTAGATTTTTAGGGAAAAAAAATAAATTAAAATTTAGAGGTGTTTGCTCGGCATATTTATTTTACAAAAAAAAAAAAATATTGCCTAATAATGTTCACTGGTTATATTTTGATTCAGACAAATTATATTTTAATAGAATAACAGAAAATAAAAAACTATCAAAATATGTCGCGCCAAAAAATAAGTCTTTTTTAACTGCTGAAATAACTTATACAAAAGGTGATAAATTTTCAAAAACAGATCCTAACGCTATATTAAAAAAAGTAGTCAATCAAATTGATATGACTGGTATAGCTAACAAGAAGGACTTAATTGGTAAATCTATAAATTACGAACCGTATGTTTATCCAGTACAATTTGCAGACTATAAAAAAGAGGTTGTGAGAGTTAAAAGTTTTGTTGAAAGTTTTGATAACTTGTTTTCTATCGGTGCCGGAGGGGAGTTTAATTATGCTGATAGTCAAATTCTTTTTCACAAATCATTTGATCTAGTAAACAGCTTAGTAGATAGACATGCTTATTTTGTGAATGAAACTAAAAATGTTAATACAGCAAAATTTAATACAACTGTTAAAATAAATAATAAACTTATTGGAGTAGGTCAAAAAACTTTTATAGTAGCTGAAGCTGGACTAAACCATAATGGTAGTTACGATATAGCAAAAAATTTAATAGACAATGCAAAAGATATAAAATGTGATGCAATAAAATTTCAATCTTTTTTACCTGATAGCAGAGTTTCAAAATTTATAAAAACAGAGAAATATGCTGAGAAAATAATTGGTACACAAGAAAGTATAAGCGAATTATTCAACAGGTTAAGTTTAAATTTTAAAATTCAAAAAAAAATATTTAAATATGCACTTAAAAAAAAAATTATGATCTTCTCAACTCCTTTTGACTTTGAGAGCGCGGATTTTTTAGATAAATTGGGAGTTTCAGCTTTTAAAATTGCGTCCGCAGATTTGGTTAATTTACCATTAATAAAGTATGTATCAAAAAAACTTAAACCAATAATTATCTCTACTGGTATGTCTAAAATTTCAGAAATAGACGATGCTGTGGAGACTGTAAAATCAACAGGAAATAAAAATTTAATTTTATTGCATTGTAATTCATCTTATCCCTCTACTTATTCTGAGGTAAACTTAAAATTTATGGATACTCTTAGAACAATGTATAATATCCCAGTTGGTTTTTCAGACCATACTACAGATTTACTCTCTTCAAAGGTAGCAATAGCAAGAGGTGCGAATGTAGTCGAAAAACATTTTACACTTAATAAAAAAATGGAAGGTCCTGATCATATCTTATCATCTGATAAAAAAGAAATGCATGAACTTGTAAAATTTAAAATTTTTTCAAACAAATGGGATTTATATAAAAGGAAAGAATTAAAAAATTCAAAAATTAAAGAAGATGTTAAATTATTGTTAGGTGATGGAGTTAAAAAAATTCAACCCAATGAATATATAACCATTAATTCACAAAAAAAAAGTTTGTACGCAAAGAGGAAAATAAATAAGGGTGAGCTTTTCACAGAAAGAAATATTTGTGTTAAAGGACCAGTCGGTGGACTAATGCCAAAATATTTAAATATTATATTAGGTAAAAAATCAAAATCTTTAATTTTAAAAGATCATCCAATAAAATGGGACTCCATATAAAAAGCATATCTATAGAAAAAATAAATTTAATTGATGGTTAAAAAATTTAAATACAAAAAAAACTTACGTTGTAGGATATGTAATAACAAAGATCTTATTGAATATTTAGATCTTGGAATGCACCCTCCCTCAAATAGTTTTATAAAAAAAAAAGACTTTTCAAAAGAACAATTTTTTCCTTTGATTGTTCAGCTGTGCGAAAGTTGTGGGCTTTCTCAACTAAATACAGTTGTTTCCGCAAACGATATATTTGATGAATACTTGTATTTGTCTTCCACATCAAAAGCTCTTGTCAAACATTATAAAGAGATGGTTGAAAAAATTTTAAAGAAAATTAGGCCTAAAAAAAAATCTTTAATAGTTGATATCGGATGTAATGATGGAATAACACTTAAAAATTATTCAAATAATTACAACATATTGGGTATAGAGCCTTCATCATCTGGTTTATTTGCAAAAAAACAAGGAATAAAAATCGAAAAAATTTTCTTTAACAAAAAAAACGCAAACAATTTACTTTTGAAATATGGGAAAGCAAAAATAATTACTGCAACAAATGTGTTTGCGCATGTTGACGATATTCAAGACTTTGTATCTGGAGTATCAAAATTTTTAGATACTAATGGTGTTTTTATAATCGAATTTCCTTACTTAAAAAATATGCTTGAAGATGTTATTTTTGATGTAATTTACCACGAACATTTATCTTATTTATCGGTCACTCCATTATATAAACTTTTTTCAATGTATAAGATGAATATATTTGATATAGAAAAAATCAATATTGGAGCATCAGGACCTGCTTTAAGAGTTTATGTTTCTCACAGAAACGCCAAGTATAAACAAAAAAAAATAGTTAAAATTTATTTAAATATGGAAAAAAAACTGAATTTTAAAAAAATTGATACGTATTTAAATTTTTCGGACAAAGTTAATCTTTTTAAAGAAAATATTCTTAAAAAATTGGATAATTTAAAATGTAATAATAAATTAATTGGCGCTTATGGAGCGCCTGCAAAAGGAAATACTATGTTAAATTATTTAAAATTAAATTCTAAACTAATTACTGCGGTTGCAGATAATACCCCTTTAAAAATAGGTAAATTTACTCCTGGTTCTCATATCCCAATTGTTTCAGACTCTGAATTTGAAAAATTAGGAATTGAGTATGCTTTATTGTTGAGTTGGAATTATGTTGATTTTTTTGTTAACAACTCAAGCTATATTAAAAGATCGGGAAAATTTATTGTTCCATTTCCAAAAATCAATATAGTACCCTAGTTCTATGATTAAATACAAGATTAAACCGGCATTCATTGATAAAAGAGGTGTTATCACAGATCTGATTGAAAATGAAAAAATCAATGCCATAACTCATATAACTATTAAAAAGGGATCGGTAAGAGGAAATCATTTTCACAAAAAAACTTGGCAATGGAATTATGTTATTAGAGGAAAAATGAAACTAATAACAAAAAAAAAAAATAAAATAAAACAATGCACTCTTAAAGTTGGAGATTTAGCCCTTGTTAGTCCAAAAGAGGAGCATGCTCTAGTTGGATTGCAAAACTGTGAATGCTTGGTTTTCACAAAAGGACCAAGAGGTGGCAAAGAATACGAATCTGATACTTATAGAATTAAAAAAACTTTAATCTAATTTTTATTATTTTATTTTATTCTAAAATTTTTAATAATTTTTTAACCGTTATTTGTAATTCTTTTTGTGTTGTTCCCAAACCTGAGGGTATATAAAAACCTTTTTCAAACAACATTTCAGAAACTGGAAATTTTTCTACTTTTTTAAATAATTTCATTTTTTTGAATATTGGTTGCAAGTGCATTGGACAAAAGAAGGGTCTAGCCTCTATACCATTTTTTTTCAACAAACGTATATAGTATTTAGCTTTATCTTTCTTATTTTTTAATAAAATTGAGTAAATCCAATATATATTTTCAGCAAAATTGTTTTTTTTTAAAGGTAATTGAACACTTCTTAAAAATTTAAGTTCTTTATTATAAAAATTACCTATCATTCTTTTTTTCTTTATAAAATGTTTAATATTTTCTAGTTGTGCTAATCCAAAAGCTGCCTGCATGCTTGTCATCCTGTAATTCCAACCTAGTTCATCATGTATAAACTTTTGTTTATTTATCTGAAAAGATAAATTTCTTAAAACTAAGAATTTTTTTGATAGGAGTTTGTTGTTGGTCGCTATCATGCCTCCTTCCCCGGTGGTAATATGTTTATTTGCAAAAAAACTGAAAGTACTGATATCGCCAAAACTACCAATAGGTTTATCTTTATAAGTCTGGCCTAGTTGTTCTGCTGCATCTTCGATAATGTAAATTTTTTTTTTTTTGTTATTTTCAAAATCTCATCAATATCTACGGGTAAACCATATATATGTACTATTAAAATAGCCTTGGTTTTTTTTGTAATTTTTTTCTTTAACTGGTTGATGTCTATATTAAATGTTTTAGGATCTGCATCAACTAATACTGGTTTTGCCCCCATTCTTACAATTTGATTTAAACATGAAATTATTGTGAAAGCAGGAACTATTACTTCATCTTCAGGTTTAAGATTGATTGACTTGAAAGCAATATCTAATGCAGCAGTTCCACTAGATACTGCGACAGAGAATTTTCTTTTAATATATTTTGAGAATTTTTTCTCAAATTTTTTTACATAGTGGCCGTCTGCAGAAATCCATCCTGATTTAATAACTTTAGAAACGTACTTTAGCTCATTTCCTTTAATTAGAGGTCTATTTACTGGAACAACTTTCATATAATAAAATTTATATTATGATTTTAAAGCATTTAATAATTTATTGTTATGACTTAAATCAATAGTATATTTTTTTGATTTGTAAAAGTTATCAAAAATTTTATACATTTCATTCAACTTTTTTAAGTCAACATTATTCATCCAATATTTATAATACTCAAAAGAATCGTATTCATCCCATTTATTTTTTACAAGAAATTCACTATGTTTATCAAAAAAAAACGTCATAATCATTATAAACGTACTTCATAAAAAAATAATCTAATACATCTTCCTCATTAATTTTTAATTTAACATTTTCTAAATTCCTTAAAGTATTTTCGTATTCATCTAAGTTTGAAGGGCAAATATTCATATTACATTTATACATCGGGCAATTTTTTGTTGCTAAAATTACAGGAATTTTAAAATAGGCATATTCAAATGCAATCGTACCATAAATAGTAAGAACAAAATCAATTTTTTCTTCAATTATTTGATGATGTGAAATATCAGAGGGTATATGAATCAATTTATTATTTTCTTTAACTAGTTTTCTTGTCAATTCAGCCGTCCTATCCAATGACTTTGAATATTTTAGGTCTGAATAGTATGGATGGTCTTTGATGTACCACTCATAATCAGTTTCTTTAGAGAGTTTAGATAAAAATTTTAACCACTCATAAAAATCGGAAAAAAAATTTTCTCCCCAAAAGTTGCACGCATCACCTAATTGATGAGTAGCAATTAAAATTTTAATCTTTTTATTTTTAGATAAAACATTTTTATTCTTATCATAGAACTTTGAAAAAGCAGATTTAGTTGTTATTAACTCTTTAATATCATTTCCTACTTTTCCATCTAGTCTTTTATTTATTAAGGTTTTAGAATAATTTCTAAATCTTTTTTTTTCGTGTTCTGTGAATTTTAAAAAAATGTCTTTAAAAAATTTATACTCATCATAATTGTATTGATTACTATAATCTAACCTAAACACCCTTCCTGCCATTGTTGTAAAAACATCGATTTTTTTTGAAAAAGCAATTCTATATATTATTCCATAAGCGTAAACGCTATGTACTCCAATAATACATTTTACATTATTATTAATTAAATAATTTTTCCAATAAAGGTATAATAATATAAAATTATAAAGATATTTTTTAAATTTGATTAAATTAAAATCCAAAGTTTCCAAAGAATAAAGCTTTAGATAACCGTCGTAAATCAGATCCCCTAATAAAATATTATCGATTTGTATTTTTGTTACATCAGATTTTTTTTTTATATTACTGATTAGATTGTTGTAAATCTTACTAGCTTCTTTATAATCTTTTTTTCTTCCGATTGGATCTATGAAATCTGTAACTCCAAAAGATGAATAAATTCCAAAAAACTTAAGTTTAAATATTTTTCCAAAAAACCATTTAATTTTCCTTGTTAGACTATCTTCAAAACTAGTAGAGCTTAGTTTGTGGTTGTTAAAAGCAATCAAATTAGCTGAATACATTTTAACAAAATAACTAGTAATTATTGACATATAACAATGTGTATAATGGAAAGCATTAAATTCAATTAATACTTTTGAATTTGAATTTTCAAATTTGTTTTCGAAGTTTCTACGGTTAAATATTTTAAATTTATTTTTAATTAGAAGGTTTTTTAAATATTTAAAAATTTTTTTTTTCATTTTAAGATTGTCATATACTTTTTGAATGCGCTCCTAAAGAAACATATTGAGAATTTTTGTAGTTTATCTTCTTATTTTCAAACAAACCCCACACATCATAAATTAAAGATGGTTTATTAAGTTTTTTTGTAAGATTTTTAATCTTCATCTTTTGAAACATTAAATGATTATTCAAAATTATAATAATATCCTTATTATTAAATGCACTAGAAAGTGATTTGACTGGTATTATTTTTAATTTTTTTAATTCATTTATTGGGATTATTGGGTCATAACCATATATTTTAGATTTCTTAATTTTATTCTTTAAAACTTTTAGTACTTTTAAACTCATTGATCCTCTCATATCATCAGTAGTAGGTATTCCCTTAAATGCAAAACCTAACAAAGAAATTTTAAGATTTTTATTTTGTAACTTAAAATCATTGATTTTTTTTAAAATGAAACTTACAATTTCATATGGTTGTCTCTCATTTATCTTTCTTGCGGTTAATGTTATTTCAGCGCTAATATCTTTATTGACACTATCCGAAAGTATATAAGGGTCCTTGTGTAGACATGGGCCTCCTACAAGCCCAGGTTGCGCTATATCAGTTCTGTCATAATTGAGTTTACCAGATCTGATGACTTCTAGACTATTAATCCCAATGTTATCACATATTCTAGCTATCTCGTTGGCATATGCAAAGAAAACATCTCTTGATGAATTGTCTATTAATTTTATCATCTCGGCAGTTTCTACATCGCTTGTTGGGATTATTTTTTTAGTAACTATTCTAAAAATTTGACTTGCTTTATTAACAGATAACTTGTCCATGCCACCAATTATTTGTGGAAGATGTTTTAATTCCTTTAGTGCTGAGCCTTCAACAGCCCTTTCTGGACAATATGTTAAATGATATTTCACGCCTTTTTCATTCAAGATCGGATAAACTATTTTTCTTGTAGTGCCAACTTTAACTGTTGAACGAAGTATAATAAGGTCATCTTTTTTTAATACTTTTTTAATTTCTCTAGATGTTTGTTTTATATAACTTGTGATAATTTTTTTGTTATTGTTTAAAGGTGTTCCTACGGTTATGATATAAGTTGATATATCTTTGTAAGATGGAATTTTTTTAGAAAATGTAAATTTTTTTTTTAATGCAAATTTTAATTCATTATTTAAATTAGGCTCATAAAAATGAGATTTTTTATTTTTTAAATTATCTAATATATTTTTTTTCTTTTCAACGCCATACACACGGAAACCTTTTTTTGCTAAAATTACTGCTAGAGTTAATCCAACAAAACCTAAGCCAATAATACAAATTGATTTTTTTTTTGGACTATGCATAAACAGTTTAATTATAATTTAATTAATAAGGATTTTTGTCATTAGTTGTACATAAAAATAGCTATATTTATTAAATAAATTTTTTTCTTTACTTCAATACTTTACAGTATTATCAATGTTCAATTATTGAACATCAATGAAAAAAAGTCAAGAAAATTTACTTTACAAATAAAACTACTTTTTGAAAATAAAATGAAAGATAAAATGAAAATTGGGGTACTTTTCGAAGCACCTAAGGGACTTGGTATGGGTGGGGGTTATTATTTACAACTAAAGAATTTAAAAATATTGAGTGCCTCTCTAAGTTCTGAAATTGATCTTGAAATTATTTCAGCTAATAAAATTTCAACAAAAAACTTAATAAAAGAAAACTTTAAGGTTAAAAATTTTGAGTATAGTTTAATAACTAAATTTTTTTCCAAGCTTTTTGTTATTGATTGTATTAAAAACTTTTTCTTCAGGATAAATTTAAACCACCCGTTTACATATTTTTTAAAAAAAAATAATTACGATCTTATTATTTTTTTAAATCCATCTATGCTTGCGATGTATTGTGGTAATAAGAGCTTTGTAATAAACATTTGGGATCTAGACCATAAAAAAAATAGTCAATTTCCAGAACATGTTAATAATTATACCTATGAAAAAAGGGAAGACTTTATAGATAAGATAATCCATAGAGCTTTTAAAATAGTGGTACCACACGCGCAAATAAAATATGATTTAATAAATTACTATAATGTTAATGCAAATAATATTATAGTTCAGGAATTAATACCACTATTGCCAAGTATTTATTTTTCAAAGAAAAGTGAAAAAATTGATTATTTATCAGTTTTTAATTCATTTAATTTGCCAGAAGATAAAAAAATAATATTTTACCCATCTGGTTATTGGGCCCACAAAAATCACAAATATATTATTGATTGTGCCAAACATTTAAAGCAATCTAAAAACACACAATTTTTATTTGTATTTAGTGGATTTGATATGGGTAATTATAATTATATAAAAAAACTAATTGTTAAACACAAACTAGAATATTATATCAAAAGTTATAGTTTTTTATCAGAGCAACAAATTATATCATTTTATAAATACTGTGATGCAGTAATTATGCCAACATATGGAGGTCCAACAAACTTACCGCTATATGAGTCATTTTTTTTTAGAAAGCCAATTTTTTATACAAAAAATTTATTAGAAGATAAAAAAATTACAGACACTTTAATTGAAATAGATATTTTAGATTACAAAGATCTTATATTAAAATTAGAATTGTTGCATAACAAATCATTAATAAAAGAAATTACTGAAAAAGCTTATAAATATTACCAAAATAATTGTGATGAAAAAATTTTCCAAAAAAACTATCAAAAAATTTTTAAAGATTTTAATTTTTTAATAAGCAGATGGAAAGAGTAAACAAAATTTTAAAAAAGTTTATTTAAGCTATATGAAACCAAAGTATGAATTATTTATTACTGTAAATAAATATTCTTTCATTTCAACTGTACTATTAAATTATAGTGTAAAGAAACTTTGGAAAAATAAAAATTATGTTATTAAAAATATTATTGAAACTTCAAATCAGAAAGATGTAAAAAAAAGAGCTAAAATTTCATATAAAATCAGGCTTTTATTTATGAGATTGTTTAGTTTCAATTTTAAGAATTTCGAGAATGAACTACACACGTTAAAATTATCAAATATAGAAAGGATTTCAAAAAAGTACTCTATAAAATATTTGCTATTTGAGGAATATAAAGACATTAAAAGTGAAAAAAAAAAGATTTTAATAAACTTAGGTGGATCAAAAATTTTTAAAAAAAAATTTATTAGCAAATTTTTTTTATCAATAAATTATCATAATTCAGAGTTGCCAAATTTTAGAGGAACTCACTCAAATGGATATTCTTTATTTTATAACAAAATTTATACTTATTATTCATTTCATTTTCTTAACTCTTTAATTGATAAAGGTTTTATTTTTTATGAAGAAAAAGTGAAAATCAATACAAAAAATTTATTCAATCTAAATTATGATATTTTAAAAGCAAAGAAGGCTGGGAATAATATTGTTAATATTTTAAAGAAGGGAATTCAAAACAAAAATAAGAAAAAATATATTTCAGTGGGCGGAAATTATTATAATTTAAATTATTTTAGAAATATTTTTATCAAAATAGAAAGCTTCAGGTATGATGAAATAAAAAAATTTATTAAAATATTTGACGGATTTTATTATAAAAACAAATTTATTACCGATATTAAAAAAAATATAAACGGTATAAAAATTAAAAATTCAAAAATTAAATTTACAAGGGTTAATTATTTACCAACAAACATATATAAGATTGTTTTTTTTTTAAAAAAATATTTATTTTGGTACCTATGAATTTATTATTAGAAATAATTAAAAATTTAACGAGACCAGATCTTGCTAAACCTATTAATTTTAAAAAAAAAAAAAATTATTTACCTAACAAGCTATATAATTTTGGTAATAGAAATTATCAAAAGAAATTTTATATAATTAAGAAAAATTATGCACCTAACGGACTTTGGTCTAATGTCCATTTTGTTTTAGACCATATTCAATTTGCAGTGAGAAAAAAATTAATCCCTGTAGTTGATATGAAAAACTATCAAACTATTTACAACGAAAAAAGGATTATTAATGGCACATTAAATGCTTGGAACTATTATTTTGAACTCAAACCAAATTATAACCTAAATCAAGTTTACGCTAGTAGTAATGTTTTTTTTTCAAAAGATAAACGTTTAAAAAAAACCTTAGTTTTTAAAGACCAAAGTTTAAAGAATATTTTTTTTAAACGAATTAGAATAAAAAATAATATTTTGGTAAAAGTAAAAAAATTAAAAGAAAAAATATTTTCTAAAAATGAAAAAGTAATGGGAGTACATGTAAGAGGCACATTGCAAAAAATAATTAGAAATCATACTTTCCCGCCTACCCCAAAAGATATGTTAAAAATTGCTAGCAAAATTTTTATTAACGAAAATTGTACAAAAATTTTTTTAGTATCTGAAGATTTAACTTATATAGAATTGTTTAAGAAAAAGTTTAAAAATAAATTAATTTTATTAAGTAGACCAAGATCCAAACCTAGTATTTTTGGATCACACAATAAACATTTTTCAATATATAATAGAAAACTTCACAGGTATAAGTTTGGAGAGGAAACCTTAATAGACACTTTGCTTTTATCTTACACAAATGTTTTTTTATTTACGAACTCAAATGTTAGATCCGCAGCCATGAGTCTTGCTAAAAAAAAACAAGTTAGATACGAAATTAAATTAGATAATAACTCTAATAATATTTTTATTGCAAGATGGTTATGGTATCTTAAATTTTTTTCTCCCATGTTGTTTGGTAAAATTAATTATAAAATTATAAAATATAGATAATGAAAAAAATAGTGGTAACTGGTGCTGGTGGATTTATAGGGAGAAAAATAGTTCTTGAATTATCAAAAAATCCTAAAAATAAAATTATTGCAATAGACAACAATGTGCGGGGCAAGCTTAGTTCGATAAAGAAAAATAAAAATGTAAACAATTATTATCTGGATATAAGGAATAAAAAAAAAATATTTAAATTATTTAAGAATTGTGACACCTGTTATCATCTAGCAGCAATCAATGGTACCAAAAACTTTTATTTAAAACCAAAATTAGTTCTTGATGTTGGTGTTTCAGGTACACTCAATGTATTAGAATGTATATTAAAATATAATGTAAAAAAATTTGTTTATTTTTCTTCATCTGAAGCTTATCAAAAACCAGACTTTATTCCTACAAAGGAAACTGAGGAATTAAAAGTGCCAGATATATTTAACCCAAGGTTTTCTTACGGTGGTTCCAAAATAATTGGAGAACTTCTTACTGTTAATTATTTAAAAAAAACTAAGATAAAGTATTACATTTTAAGGCCACATAATGTTTATGGTCCTAACATGGGAAATGACCATGTTTTACCTGAATTGATAAAAAAAATAAAAAAAAATAAAAAATATGTTAAAATTATTGGAGATGGAGAAGACTCAAGATCCTTCATTTATATTGACGATGCTGTAAATGCAATACTAAGTGTTGTTAAGAAAGGAGTGCACAATAACATATATAATATAGGAAGTAATGACGAGTATAAAGTTATTGAAATAATTAAATTAATTCAAAAAAAAATTAATAGGAGGATAAAAATAATTAAAGGACCTAGACATAAGGGAAGTGTTGCTCGTAGAGTACCAGACACAAAAAAGCTTAAAAAGCTAAATCACAAAAATAAAATAAAGTTTACGGATGGATTAAATAAAATGTTAAAATTTTACTTTAAAGATGATTAAAATTCTTAAAACTCGAAATAAATATTTAAGCAAATGGGTAACTTTAGTTGAAAGAACTTTTCTTTTAAACCAAAAGATAAAGAAATGGCATTATATAAAAACTTTTGATTATTTATGTATTTTTACAGTCACAGAAAAAAATAAAATTGCAATTGTTAATCAATTTAGGCCTTCAGTAAATCGAAGGACATGGGAATTTCCAGGTGGAATAAAAGATAATAAAAAAAACATAACTAAAATTGCAAAAAACGAGGTGGAGGAGGAAACAGGACTAAAAGTAAAAAAAATTATTAGAATTAAGACTGGCTTATCTGATACTGGAAGAATACAAAATAAAATTCATTTCTTTTTTGCTAAATGTTATGAAACTGATTTGAAAAAAGCAGAAAAAGGAATCAAAGTTAAGTTCGTGACAAAAAAACAACTAGAAAAATTGATAATTAAAGACGATTTTAATTATAATTTACACTTATCTCTTTATATGCTTGTGAAAATGAAAAAATTATTTTAATTTTTTCTTTAGAGAATTCCTCAAAAAATTTTTAGATTTTTATTAAACGAGTTAATTGAATATATATTATCAAATTCTATTAAAATTTTTTTCAGTGCATAAATCAAGCCAATTGAGCTATTAGTACTGGTCAGCTACATGCGTTACCGCACTTCCACACCCAGCCTATCAACGTGG
>MDTB01165385.1_pt1 | contig 32518 bp, 38 predicted proteins | sample 811161 | NCBI WGS metagenome assembly MDTB01 (sample SAMN05326650, study PRJNA326480) | marine metagenome | isolation source: seawater | place: Mediterranean Sea | collected 2009 | reverse complement strand
TTAGGAGCAACAGGTATAGCTAACATATACGAAATCTGCACCCATTTAAGAGGCGAGGCAGGAAAAAGACAGGTTGAAGGAGCAAAAATTGGTATGACTCATGTTATTGGTCTTGGAACTGCTTGTGGAATTCATATTTTAGAGAAAACTTCCTAGTTTTGTTAATTGGTATTGTCGGAGATACACATAATAATCTGGTTAATATCTCCAAAATTTGTCAATTATTTAATTCAAAAAAAGTAAACTTAGTCATTCATACTGGTGACATTTCTCTTCCCAAAGCATTGTACGCATTCAAAGAACTAAATTGTAAGATGATAGGTGTTTTTGGAAATAATGATCAAGGAGATAAAGAAGCACTAGTTGAAACAAGTAAAGAACTAAATTTTGAATTTTTCAATGGGCCTCATTTTTTAAAAGTTGAAAATATAGTTTTTTCTATAATTCATGATCCTTTAGATATTGATGAGGAAATGATGTCTAAATCTAATGTAATATTTCATGGACATACTCATAGGTTTAGATGTGAAAAAATTAAAAATGTTTTGATTTTTAATCCAGGTGAGTGTGCAGGATTCATGAAAAATAAAAATCAAATTGGCATTTTCGATACGGAAAAAAACACACCTAGAATTCTTAGTTTTTAAATAAAAATTTTTTTATTAGAATCATTGAAAAATAAGTTAAAAAACTTAAAAGAATAAAGCCTGCCATGGGTCTAATCAATCTTAGAACACCGTTGCTGCTTAATATAGTGTTTTCTAAAAATAAGATTGAGATTATAGGAGCCAAATTGAGATTGCCAGGCTCTACAAACCAAACACCTGATAATGTTCCGAAAATAAAAGCAAAAATGAATATTTTTAAAGTCTTTTTTTTTGTAAGAATTGCAAAAGCTAAACTTATGACAAAAGCAGATAGAAAATATAATAGCCAAATTAAAATCATTTTTTAAAGAATTCAACTAAATTTTTAGATAACTTTAAATTACCGACAAGATCATAAATTTTATCTTCGGACTGTTCTTTATCTAAAAAATTAAGTATTTTATTTAAATGTTTGTCCTTAAAAATATATGAAGGAGGAACATTTTTTTCTATCGCCATATTTTCTCGCCATAAAAATAATCTTTGAGCATTTTTAATTGAAGAATCAATTTTTTTTAAACGAGATATATATAATTCTCTATTTCCAAGCTTTGCTTCTTCCAAGGAAGAATTTATTACACTTTCATATTTTTTTAAATTTAAAAGTATTTTTTTTTGTTTTTTAAAAATCCCGATCAAATATTTCACATCATTAGCTGCATAATCAAGTTGATTTTTTGAGAATGGTCTTTTAAGCCAATTTGAATTCGTCTCTGATTTATCTAAATGTATTGAAAAATATTTCTTTACGAGATTCGCATAGTTTTGAGGATTTTTATTTGAAATTACCTGCTCTGCGATTTGTATATCAAATACATTTTTTACTTCTAAATTTGCAGATGAAAAAAGAACTGTTGCATCACTTCTAACTGAATGAAAAATGATGGTTGACTCTAAATTATCAAATATATTTTGCAATCTTGAGAGATCTTTTATTTTTAGACAATCAATTAAAAAAATTTTCGATTTAGTAGATATTTGTAAAAGTGATAAGTTTGGGAAATACGTATTTCTCCAATCAAATTCCGTATCTACTCCAATTAAATCTTCTTTAATTAACTGCTCTTCTAAGTTAGAAAATTCTAAAGGTTTATCTATAAAAAAAATTTTCTGATTCTTTTTTAAATAATTTGAGAGACGCTTTAGCAAAATAAACAAATTTTTAATCCGATTGGAAAGACAATACCTTCGTGAAAATTTTAAGCATTAAAAAGGAAAATTTAAGTTACTCTTTAAATCTGCTGGTGGGACTGGCAAATCTTTGAATGCTTTCCAAACAATTCCAGAATTTGGAAAAATCACTACCCAAATAGTAATTAGTATTAAAGATAAATAAATGAAAATATTTCTTTTCTTTACATACCATGCTTCTACATCGCCTTTATAAGGTCCAATTACATTGTCGTAAAAATCAATTATGTCATTGTGTTTTTCAAGAATATTTTCTTCACTGTGGAATACAATGGGTCCAATCCCTGAAAGTCCTGGTTTTACTTTAGAAATAATTTTTTGTGATTTAATTGGAAATGCATTGAAACATCTTTGTGTTTGCGGTCTTGGGCCAATCAAACTCATATGCCCTAAAAAAACATTAAGTAATTGAGGTAATTCGTTAATTTTTGTTTTCCTTAAAAACGAACCAACTGGAAGAATTCTGGGATCATCCTTAAGAGTAACAGTGCCAGTTCCAATTTTAGGACTATTTTTCAGCATCGTTACAAACTTAAAAAGTTTGAACATTTTTTTTCTTTTTCCTACGCGCTCTTGAAGAAAAAAAATCTCTCCTTCTCCAGTAAATTTTAGAACAAATATAATTACTAAAAAAAGGGGAAGAAGAAAGAACAGGCTAATTCCAGAAAACAGAAAATCACAAACTCTAATAAACATTACATCCTCTGATCAAGGTATCTACCTGTTTCTTTATGAGCAAATTCAGGAAGTAATTCGAATAATAAATTTAGGATAGTTTCCTTATCCCAAACTCCTTTTTTTCTTAAATTTTCTATACTAGAGTGAAAATTATTTAACTTTTTTTCGTCATATCTAACTTTGTTTTTAATAACGCCTATTCCATGGAAGCTTTCTGTTTCTAAATCTTCTTTTTCAGTAAAAAATTCTTCAAAATCTTTTTCACCTGTAGTATCACTTTTAAAAAAATAACATGGCCATTTTTTTTCTGCTAATAAATTTGTAGTCATATTTCGAGCCTCCTCTTCGCTATCGCAATGAAAAGGTTCATAACCCATTTGACGCAAAAACATCTCAGCTATTTGAGAAAATGTTATTAAATGAAGATTTTCATTTAACTTAGGGAAAAAAATATCTCTATTTTTTCCAAAAAGTCCTGATAAAAGACATAATTCTCCAGACTCCTGTGGTGTTAAAAAATATCTTTTTACATCATTTGGAGCAGAAAAAGGCTGCCTTTTTGCGAATCGCTGATTAAAACCATATAGGAGAGATCCATCAGAAAATGCAACGTTAGCAAATCTTGCTAGTGAGATAGATATACTTTCGCTTTCACGCATCAAAAACATTTCCATAATACGTTTGCTAGCGCCCATGATATTTACAGGATTTGCCGCTTTATCTGTTGAAACACAAAAATATTTTGAGGCTCCGTATTTTTTAGATAAATTTAAAGTATTGATAGTGTTAAAAATATTAACCATCAACATCCTCATCAACGTAAATGGATCTTTTTCACTTCTGACATGTTTTAAAGCAGAAAGATTGAAGACATAATCATAAGGACCTTCAGATGAAATAAAAGCTTCAAATTCTCTACTGCCGCAATCAATAGCAAAAGTTCTAAAGTCACCATCAATGTAGCCTTTTGTACTTCGGATATCCCTCACTAATTCAACCATATTATTTTCACTAATATCAACAACATGAAGTTTTAAAGGATTCCTTTTGAATATTTCTTTAGTTACAGATTGTCCAATAGATCCCGCGCCGCCAATAATAAGAAAATTAGATTTTTGGACTTCTTTTATTATTTTTGGATTCAATGAGAATATGTCTTTTTCAAAAAGACCTTGATCTCTTCCAATTAATTTAAGCGTTTGGTCTTCTAATGTCATTCACAGGCCTCCAAAATAGTTCTTGTAACCTCATCAACCTGTTCAAAGGTCATACTTGGATATAAAGGAAGTGTTAATTCTCTTGGGATAATATTCAAAGCTTCAGGAGTATCATTTTTATCAAATCTATCTTTATAAGCTTCAAAATCCCAAAAAGCAGGGTAATGAATACTTGTTTGGATACCCCTTTTTCTACAATGCTCTATAACAGAAGTTCTGTTTACTCCAATTGGAAGTAGAATAGGAAGTATATGAAATGCAGATACACAACTGTTAGATTGCAAAAATTTATTAAATGGAATTTTGATTTTAGTATTTTCAAAGTTACTTCTGTATCTTTCCGTTAAATTTTTTCTAAGTGTGTTTGCTTCAAAAAGCTTTTCGAGTTGAGTTAAACCCAAAGCGGCTCTCATCTCATCCATTCTATAGTTAATTCCAGGTTCATTAACATCATAAGTAATTGACCTTCCTTTATGCCTGTCTAGAGTCAAAGAAGTCATGCCATGTGATCTTAACGAAGCCAACCTTTTACCAAGATTTTTATTGGAAGTAGATGTCATACCGCCCTCTCCTACAGACAAATTTTTGTTAGTAAAAAAAGAAAAACAGCCTATATCTCCCCATGCACCAACTGACTTATCATTTATAAAAGCGCCTGGGGCATGAGCACAATCTTCTATTAAATAAATCCCTTCCTCTTTACACAAATCAACAATTGGTCTCATGTCACATGGATAACCTGCGTAATGAACAACCACAATAGCTTTTGTTTTATCAGTGATAACTTTTTTTATAGACTCTGCAGAAACATTCCAATTATCTTCAGAACTGCAATCAGCAAGAACAGGTTTAGCATTCACTAACCTTGCGCAGTTAGCATCCGAAACAAAGGTTAATGCAGGCATCACTACTTCATCATTTTGTCCAATATCAAGGGCAAGAAATGCTAGATGCATTGCCGCAGTTCCACTTGAGACTGCACTACAAAGAACATCTTTTCCAAGCATTTCGCCAAATTTTTTTTCAAAATTTATTATATTCTCTCCCATGGTGATCCAACCAGAATCTAAAACATCAGAAACTGCTTTTTTTTCAAGCTCGTTATAATTCAATTTAAATAACTGTATTTTCCAATCCATCATAGAGCTACCATTTTACGTTTTTTAAAGGTTTTTGAACGAAATGGGGTATTAAATACTTCCTCTATATAAAAATTAGGAGATTCTCTTAATAGTTCAATATACATATTTTGAGCTGATTCTATATCTAAAACAGTAATAGCTCCCCCTCCTAACACCTTATATTTTGCTAACTTACGTTCTATCATTATATTTTCATATATCTTTGCACCACCGCCAGCTTCAACACCTTCATCTCTTATAAAAAGAGAATATTTATCCACATATTGATGTTCACCATCAACTACAACTCCTTCAAAATCGTAATTATATCGGTATGGGACTTTTTCCATAGCTTCTAGGTAATGCATATAGGTAAAGCAATCATGCACACGAGGTCCTAAAAAAAGAAATTTTACTTTAAGTCCAGATTTAGCTAATAGATCAAATGTGGATCTCTCACCAATAGAATTCTTACCTATATCTTTTATAAGCTCTTGTTTATCACCAAAAAGAATATTAGACATTAATGGATCGTGTGATCGATTCCAGTTATGCTTTATTCGCAAATGCTCGTTCAGTGCCCCCATCGAACTTCTTGTTAAAGCAATATCAAAAACCTCGTCATTGCAAAAACTAAACGTATAACTTGGCATAATCAAGGTTTGTACATTTAATTTATATAAAATATTGGCAAGTGAATCTAACAATTCTGATCGACTAAGCTCGAGATTTGGCATTCCAAACTGCATCCCAGAATGGATATAAAGAACATCGCATTGATCGGAATTAAAATTACGCAAAATCTCTAAAATAGTTTCTGCGTTTATTTCCTGATTTCCATATTTAAATAAATGCTGTTTTGTGTTTGAAGTCACATTTAATCTCGTTTTGGTTTAAGCAATCGAAGCTCCGCCATCTAAAAAAACTTCTTGTCCAGTCATCCAAAGATTCTCAGATAATAAAAAATCTACGGTAACTGAAACCTGATTGGTATTTCCTGTTCCCAAGATATACCTGTCAAAACGTTTCATATCTGAATTAGCCTCAAATAAGTGTTCAGTCATTTTTGTACGAACAGCTCCGAGAATAATGACGTTAAATCGAGCATGTGAAAACTCTGCAGCAAGCCCTTTAACTATGCTGTTTAAAGCTCCTTTAGATGAAGAATATATTGCGTTACCCTTGTCACCGAACTTACTAAAAAAAGCGGAAATCATAACAACAGATTCTAAATGTTCTTTATGAGCTTTTTTGGTAAGTACGCGAATAATTTCAATAATGCTAAATACATTAATACTAAATATATCCAAAGTATCATTATATTTAAAAGCTCTAAATGGCATAATTTTTAGATGCCCAGCAGCGTGTACTACCTTATTTATTTTAATATTTTCATTCTCGAGCATTCTAGAAAAATCATTATGTAATTCATTAATATCAGTAAAATCAAAGCACCAAATCTTTATATTATTTGTTGAACTAATTTCATTAGCTAGTTTAGAGAGGGCATCAAGATCTCTACCATGTAAAAGCAGATTATCAGTATTAGCTCGGTTATGAGCAATGTCCATGCCTATACTCGAAGTCGCCCCTGTAATTAATGTATATAACTTTGTCATTTTTTATTTTCTAAAACATATTCTATAAAGATAGAAATACTCGCAAATTCTTCTAATTTTTCAGCATCCATTGAAATGCCATATGCATCAAGCATAGCAAGAATAGTTAGAGCATTTAAAGAGTCCCATTCAGGCATACTGTTAAATGCAGAGTCAAGTGGTAAATCTGACACCTCAAGAATCTCGCATAACTCAGTTATTAGCTCTTCCATATAAATCTCCTAATTTTTTTTAATTAAACTTCTAAAACTTCTAAAAATGTTAAATCATACATTCGCATTAATAACGAACCCCATGTAAGACCCACTCCGAAGCCGGCCATACATATCAACCTATTTTTCTTAAAGTAAGATAAATCAAATTCACTACAAATAACTGCTGGAATTGAAACCCCACTTGAATTTCCATATTTTTGTACGAGATTTGTAGGCATTTTCTCTAAAGGTATTTTTAATTTATTAGCAAGTTTCTTAAGCATAAAAGGATTGGGTTGATGAAACAAAAAATTGTCGACATCTGATATCTGATGCTTACTTTCATTCATCAAATTATTAATCATATCTGGAACAGATTGCATTACAAAATTAAATACTGCATCACCTTTCATAACTAAATTATCAAGAGATCTTTCATTCCCATTAGCATCTTCTGAAACAATAGATGTCTCATGACTAGATCTAATTTTCATTCCTCCAGCAGGGACCATTAATGCATCCCACCCAGAACCGTCTACTTTTATGTTGCCATTTATAGGTTGCCCGGTTTTATCTGACTCAATAATAGTGATGGATCCAGCATCACCTATAATTGGCCTGCTGTTTCGATCTCTTTGGCCAACTAGTTGACTAACAACGTCTACATTTACCAAAGCTATTTTTTTAAAGTTATTTTTATTAATTAATGAAAAGGCGGTCATGAGGCCAACAATATAACCTGCACAACCTTGATTGATATCAAGACAAAGCATGTTTTGTCCAAATGAAAGGCGACTGTGAATGATATAACTTGTGCCAGGCATTATATAATCAGGAGTCTGCGTTACTACAATCAAAGCATCAATAGTATTAGGATCAATATCTTCTGACTTAATTAATTTCTCAAAACCCTGAACTATTAAATCGGAACTTGTAATACCATTTTCTACAATTCTTCTTTTGTCGTAGCCCATCACAGCTTTGAGTTTGGCTGATTGTGCAGACGTAAAGTTATAGTCATCCATTTCACTGTCAAAAGAAATCTCACGCCTAGGCAAAATAAGTTGGACCCCTGTAATTTTGACGCCATCAAAGTTTAGATTCATTTACTTAGGCTCCTAACAAGTTCACATAGGGTGTCTAAAGAGTAGAAATTTTCTGGCGTTATATGCTCAGGATCAATTGAAATACCAAGCTGAGCTTCAAGGTCATCAACTAACAATATTATATCTAGAGAATCAAGAACGCCAAATAAAGAAAGATCTCTTTTGCTTGCATCGAACTCAATTTCAGGGCGAATGGATTGTATTATTTCTAAAATCTTCTCTTTCAAATTTTGTTCCATTTAATTAATTCCAATGCGCCATCTTTTAGGACAAGATAAAATGAAGAATTTCTTTCGTGAATATCAAAAGCTGCTTTTGAATTTTTAAAAAAATCAATTATATCACTTGCTGCCGGAACAGCCTTCATAATTCTTATATTTCCAAAACGAGCTCCTTGATAAGGAAAAGAAAAGGCTCTAATCATACCGTAAGCTCTATCTATCGGAGTATTAACGTGAATTACCATATCCTCATCTTTAATTTTACCAAAATATGGTAATTTTAATGATGGCTGAACTGTCCCTCTATCACCATTAATTAATCTTTTTACTGCATTAACAACAATTCTTTTATAAACTGATAGCAATTTTTTTTGGAACTCATGTATATATATATCTGGAGATAAAGAGATTAATTCTTGACATAAAATATTTCCTGTATCAACTCCCTCGTCTATTAAATGAACTGTAACTCCAGTATTTGAATCACCAAATATAATTGGCCAGTGTTGAGGAGACATGCCGCGATATTTTGGTAAAAGTGATGGATGAAGGTTTATGCCTCCCAAATTTGCTTTTTTAAATAACTTTTCTGGAAGAATTCTCTGAAAATGAGCAGATATAATTAGGTCAAACGATAATCCATCAAAATTTTTCAAAAATTCTTCAGATTTTACAGATTCTGTTTGCAAAATAGATATATTATTGTTTTGACAATATTTAACTAGGCGTTTACCTGATGTTGATATTGGGTTGAGCATGACCACATTTAAAGGCTTAAGATTTAAATTTGAGTTTACTAAAGACTCTAAGACTGTGAGACTAAAAACATCTTCACCAAAAAAAATGAATCTTAGCAGGTTGGAATGACTCACTCTTGAGATAACCTTTTATAAACCAGTCTATCTATTTTACCATTGGTGTTCATTGACATTTTTTCAACTTCAACTATTTTTGATGGAATCATGTAACTAGGCAAAACATCTCTTAAGCTAATTCTGAAATCTTTAATTGTTAAATGGCTTCTAAGCTCGCAATATGCAATTATTTCTTTTTTTTCAACAGCGTATATTACACACACATTTCTTACCTCTTCAATGTTTGACGAAATCGAGTGCTCTATTTCTGTTAGCTCAATTCTATAACCTAAGTGTTTCACTAGAGTATCAGCACGTCCTTTAAAATAGTAAAGCCCATCCGAACGTGTTACTAAATCACCAGTTTTATAAATTATTTCAGGATATTTTTTATTGAGTGGGTTAGTTATAAATGCCTTTTTCGTAGCCTCAGGATTATTGTAATAACCCATGGCAAGAGATGTTCCTCTAACACACAACTCACCGATATCTCCTTCTTTAGTCTCTGTTCCATCATCATTTAAGACAATAAGATTAGTATTTTTACAACTTCTGCCAATAGGAATTGGCTGATCATCAAGAATTCGATCATTTATGATGTAATAAGAACAATCTAATGTTATTTCTATTGGACCATATAAGTTAACAAATTGAGTATTAGGTAACTTATCAAACCATTTATTAAAATACGCAGTTGGGAAAACTTCTCCAGCAAACCAAACTGTTTTTAAGTTTTCTAAAGAAAATTTATCTAATAAGCCAAGATTAACAATATTAACCATTATTGTTGGAACCCAAAATATAAAATTAACCTTATGTTTCTCAATAATTTCTAGAATTTTTGCAGGGAATGGTGATAACTTGTCGTCAATTAAACATATAGTAGAGGCTTGAAAAGAAAGAAGACACAGTTCAAAGCTATATATATCAAAAATTGAAGGTGATAGAGAACCCATTATTTCAGAGCCGCTAAAATCAAACTCTAAAACACTCCAGTTGAGAAAATCAACAAAACTTTTATGATTAAGGATTACGGATTTAGGAGTTCCAGTAGATCCAGAAGTATTTATAAGACAATATGGGTCTGTATCTATAATTTTTTCTCGACGCTTTCGCAAATCATCGATTGTAATAATATCTTTCGAACTATGTTCATTGTCGTCGTATAATATAATTTCAGGAACTATATTATTATTAAAAATATTACCCAAAGATTTAGCCCCCTCTTCGTCAGTAATTATTATTGAAGGGTTTACGTTTTCAACAATAGAGCGCAAACGTTCAGGAGGACTCTTGTAGTCTAAATTCATGTAAGCACATCCCGATGCTGTGATTGCTAAATTAGCCACTACTAAAGGATATGATTTCTTTAACAATACGCCAATTACAATATTTACTTCACAAGATTTTTCAACAATTTTGCAAGCTACCGTGTTGCAGTCAGTTTCTAACTGACTAAAACTGAAACGTTGATTATTTTCGATTATTGCTGTTTTATCTTTATTTTTCTTTGCTGTTTGCTCAAAAAAATCGTAAATACTTACATTCATGACTAATAGTTTTTTTACTAAAAAGAATTGTGATAATAAACGAACAAACTGTATACATTTTAAAGTCTAATAACAACTTCATAAACAAAGCATCATTTAGGTCTAGTATTTTATTTAAATTGAAATTTTTATAGCGATAATCTTAATTAAAAAAACTAACTTTCATAACTAATAATAAATTAAAAAACAAAATTATTTAAAAATTTAATTTCAGATAAAATAGATTTATTCTTTAAACTTTGTTTAGAGGAAATCTTTGACAATATTTACGTAAATCATACTCAACAATAATTCTTGGTTGATTATTTAGATCTTTTGTCTCCGAAAGAATTTGTCCGCCCATTGCAATGACAGCTTTGCGGACTTTAGAATGATCTACATTCACTTCTGATCTTACATATTTACAATCCATAGTAAACATAATGTGATGCCACAGGTTATGAAGTTTTGCTGCCCCATAAGATGGCAAACCGCCCGGTTTCCAAGCCCAATACTCACCTCTGGGACCTTCCTTAATAATGAAATCAGAAGAGCTATCATTTAAGGCGCGATGTCGTTTAATTACTTCTAGGAGCAATTTTGGTTTTAAAAAAAATGAGGTTAAAGCAATCCAACCAAGCCTTATCTTTGCTTTGCTGAAATCATTCCGCATTGCTCTTGCATCTATAGATCCAGAATGAAATCCCAAATATTCTCCATCTTCTTTGCATTGAGCTAAAATTACGACCGAATACTCTGAGGAAAGAAGGATTTTATAGTAAGATGTCAAAAATCTTAGTCCCAAAAATGGCATGAAGCTTCCTGTCTGCTTTTGACCACAAATAATATGTAACCCAGCTAAATGTTTGGCATCTGAGGGTTTAGCAAATCTAAATATTAAAGATTTTTCCATAATAATTTTTTTTATACCAATAATTTATTACAAATCATGTTTATCTTTGTTAACCTCGCCAATATCTGAAGAATGCTCATTGAGATTATCTGTGAGAAAGATATTTTTAACCATATCTTAATCCCGTAAAAATGAAACATCGTTTTAAACTCCAATTATGCAATCAATAAAATATTTTTGTAATGCCAAGATAATTGCTCTCGTTAGCATTGATCCTGATCGAATAAAAATCATATTTTTTTAACTTGTCTTACATTCATATTATTGGCTTAATTAAAGAAATTTAAGATATATTTCAATTACGATTTAGTAAAAGATGTTTAGATATGAAAATTTATAGTTATAGGTTACATATTAAATGAAAAATTATAGCTGTAATTAGAATTTTAATAATCCCTTTTAAATGATGACAAAAAGAATTTGGATGGTTCACCCTACTGATGCTCTTCCTGGTGAAAATGGATTTAAACACGGTATAAACTTAATTGAAGAGTTAGATAAAAAAGGTTATGAAGTAACATGGTGGACAAGTAGCTTTTCTCATACATTAAAAAAGCAAAGAGTTGAGAAATTCAGTGATATTCCATATAAATCTAGATCACGAATTTTATTAGTTCCCACCTCTGAATATAAGAAACATATAGGTTTTAAAAGGATATTTCATATCGTTAATTTTTACATGAATTGGTATAAATTAGCTTTAAGAAAAAAGCCTCCAGAAATATTAATTAAAAGCTCGCCAGATTTGTTTGGAGATTTTTTTGTTTTAAAGTTTCTTAAGAGAAAAAAACTTAAACTTGTAATTGATTTTAGAGATTTATGGCCAGAAGTTTTTATCTCTGTTCTACCAAATTTCTTGCAAAAGTTTGAAAAAATAATTTTCTGGCCCTTTTATCAGATAAGAAAAAGGTTTTTTTCTATATCAGATGGAATAATTTCTGTATCAAAAGATTATGACGTCTTGGCAAAAAAAATTTCTCCTTCTTTGATAAATAAGCCCAACGCAATTTCCTATCATTGTAATCTTTCAATTGAAGAGAAGGTGTCTTTAGAAACCTTAATGAAAAAAGATTATTCTGGCGAATTAAAAATTATTTACGCAGGTAATCTTGGAAAAAATTATGACATGCTAACTTTATTGAAGGCTATGCAAAAGATTACTGAAAATGAATTTCCTATATCTTTTATAATGGCAGGCTCAGGGCCATACGAAAATCAAGTTAGAAAAGCTGAACTAAATTCAAATGGAAATATTAAATATTTGGGTATGCTCAATAAGAAAGAATTAACAAGTTTATATTCAATGTCTCATTTGGCTCTTGCACCATATTCAAAAAACTCAACGGTCTCTATGCCAGCAAAAGCATATGAGCTTATGTTTAATGGATTGCCTGTGATAACTTCGTTAGGCAGAGAATATGGTGAAATTGTAAAAAGAGAAGCCATTGGGTTCTTTTACGAAGCCTCTTCTGTCAATTCTTTGACTAAAGTGTTGTCTGATATCTTGATCGATAGAAAGAAACTAAAGGAAATGTCTATAAAAAGCTTATCTTTAGCAGAAAAGTATAATGTAGATGCTCAAATTGAAAAATACGACGAAGTTTTAAAAAAAGTATTAATTTAATTTGTTTTCTGTTGATAGATGATTATTTCAAAAACACCATTAAGAATAAGTCTTTTAGGAGGAGGCACTGATTTTCCAGATTTTTTTAAAAAATATGGAGGAGCAGTACTTTCTATGGCTATAGATAAATACATTTACACTATCGTCAATAAAAGATTTTATAAAGATATAGTCCTAAACTACTCAATAAAAGAACAAGTAACTAATGTTGACGCTTTAGAGCATGATTTGATAAAGGAATGCTTAAAAAAGGTAAATATTTCCGAATCAATAGAAATCACGACATTAGCTGATATTCCAACTCAAGGAAGTGGATTAGGTTCTTCAAGTGCTGTAACTGTAGGAGTTTTAAATGCTCTTTATGCATACAAATCAGAAAGAGTAAGCTTAAAAAGATTATTTGATGAAGCTTGCGAAATTGAAGTAGAAATTCTTGGTAATCCTATAGGATATCAAGATCAAGCAATAACCTCTCACGGTAACATTTCTTATATTGAATTCAGAAAAGATGGTTCAACGGTTATAAAACCATTAAAAATAACAGAAAATTTAAAGAAAAAACTCTGTACGAATTTGCAATTATTTTATACAAACAAAACGAGAAAAGCAGAAACTGTTTTAACAGAACAAAAGATGAACATTTCTGAGAAGACGGATGATTTAAAAGAACTTTCTAAGTTAGCTTTTTTAGGAAAAAAGTCTATTCTATCTGGCAATATTGACGAAATTGGATTTTTTTTAAATAAAAGCTGGGAGTTAAAAAAAAATCTTGCGAGTGGCGTCACAAATCCAGAAATAGACGATATGTACAGTAAAGCTATCAAAGAAGGGGCTTTGGGAGCAAAAATAGCCGGTGCCGGAGGTGGAGGCTTCCTATTAACATACTGTAAAAAAGCTAACCAAAGAAAACTAAGATCTGTTTTTTCAAATTTTAGAGAGCTTCCTATTTCATTTTCCAGAGAAGGTTCCTCAATCATTTTTGACTATTAATCCATGTCAAAAAGAAAATTAATTTTAATAAGGCATGGTGAAATAAATTCAAATTTAAAAAAAATCTATTCAGGCCGCTCTAATGAACCTTTGAATGCTAGAGGAATAAAACAATCAAAATTATTAGCGAAAAAACTTTCTATTTTTAAAATTGGCACAATTTTAACGAGTCCCTTGAAGAGAGCTCTAATGACTGCTAGTGAGATAAAAAAAACTCAGGATTGTGCTTTAATTGTTTCGGAATATTTTAATGAACTTAAAATGGGCCCTTGGGAGGGAAAATCAGAAAAAGAAATTAAAGAGAATTTTCATGAAGAGTGGAGGTTGTGGAATAATTTTCCCTCAAAATTACATCTCAAAGAAAGAGAGACTTTAGGCATGTTGAAAGAAAGAGTTAATAAGGGTCTTTCGAAATTTATAAATAAAACTGAATCTTCTGAATGTCTTTGCATTGTCTCTCATGTCGCAATTCTAAGATTGATAATTTTGCAAATCGAAAAAAAATCTTTAAATCTTTATAGAAAAATAAATGTACTTAATGCGAAGCCCTACGTATTTAATCTTGATGATTTAAAATTATGAAAGCACTAATCTTAGCTGCAGGAAAAGGTAAGCGTTTAAGACCATTAACATTTAAAATTCCAAAATGCCTTGTGAAAGTTAAAGGCAAACCTTTACTTTTTCACTGGCTAAAAAGTCTCGAAAGTACTGACATTGAAAATGTTTTTATTAATACCCATTGGTTAGCAGACGAAGTTGAGAATTATTTAAGTGAGGAAAAATTTAACTTAAAAGTTTCTACAAAGTTTGAAAAAGAATTATTAGGTAGTGCAGGAACAATTTCCTTTAATTTTAATTCTTTTAAAAATGATGACCTCCTCGTTATTTATGGAGACAACTACACTCAATTCAATTTAAATGAAATTATCTCATTCCACAAAAAAAATGAAAGAGAGGTTACAGTTGGTGCTTTTTTGACTGACAAGCCAACTAAATGTGGTATTTTAGAGATTGATGAATATTTAAATGGGATCTCTTTTATAGAAAAACCAAGTCTCCCCAAATCAAATTTAGCCGCTGCAGGAATTTATATCTTTAGTAAAAATATTTTAAAAAAAATTAATACTTTAAAAATTAACTATAACGGTGCTTACGATATTGGATATCATGTAATGCCTAAAATAATTAGAAAAAGCAAAATCTTTAAAATTGAAGGTCATTTAATAGATATCGGAGACATCGACTCCTTAAATTTTGCTAATAATATCAAAGAATAATTTAAAAATTATGAGATTTCTAAAACAATATCTCCTCGAGTTGATCTTTGTTTATCTACTGGTCGATAGTACACGTAATTCTTAAAACCTATGAAAAGTAAAAGAACTTTCCAAAATCTTGAGATAGATTTATCCAATATTGAACTTTCTATTTTATAAATTTTTATATTCCTATTTTTGAAGGTTTTTTTAAGATATTCAAAACTTAAACTCTCATTCCAATTCTCAAAAAAAATAATTACTGAAAAATTTTTAGGCAGACTTTTTGATATTCCTTCAAGAACTAAAGGCTCGAAACCCTCAACGTCTATTTTTATAACTCCTTTATTAGGCTTATCTGTATCGAAGGTATTAAATAAATTTTTTAAAACCTCTTGAGTAGATCTGATTTCTACTTCAGTTGTAAGAAAATTTTTTGGATCAAATGACTTAAAGTTGTCTTTTTCTAAGAGAATATTTTGAGAATAACTATTCTTTTTTGAATTTATAAATGCTCCCCCCCAATTTTTTTTTGGAATAAATGTCTCAAATTTCCCAATTTCATCTCCCAGACCATAATTAAAAACTTCATAATCTTGATTTGGAAAAAAAAGTTCTAAATTGGCTTTTAGAACATTAACCAAAAAAGGATTTGGTTCAAAGCAAAAAATTCTTTCAAAATTTTTTCCCCCTAAGCATGAAGATATACCAATATTTGCTCCTATATCAATGAAAAAATTTTTAAAGCCTTTACCTGAATAATATTCGGTTAAAAAAGTAATGTATTTCTCATATTCTCCTTCAAGCTGATATTTTAGCGATAAAGAGTCATTAGAAATTACAAAGATCGGATTTCCTTCTTTAACCATAGCATCAAAAATAAAAAATTTTATTTTTTGCTTAACTAATTTAAAAAAATTTTGTTTTTCTAAAATCATTTTTATTAAAATTTAAAAAATTAAACACCTTTTGAATCTTTTAAATCTGAAATAATTTTCTTGAGGTTAAGTAGGGAGTCTGAAACTTTGTATCTGTAAGACTTATCATCAATAAAAATATCATATCTAGGCTTGCCAAGAATGAGTCTTGAATAATTTATTCCCCATTTTTTTAACTGCAAAGAAATTTGTTCGAAGCCGTATTCATTAACGTCATATGTATTTTCATTTAATCTTCCCATAAATCTTGATGTATAGATTGAAATTTCATGCCCCTCGTCGTAAAGAGAATTTAAAAGATCTATCATTTCTTGATTTGGGAAAGATTCTTCGTATTTCCCCTCATTAGTCGAACAAAGGACTCCATCTATATCAAAAAAAATTTTTAACTTATCCAACTTTCGAAGTCTTTTAGAAATCCGTCGACTGATTTGTCCGTTTGAGGATGAGGTGTAAGTGATTCTAAGACAGATAATGAAGTTGTGACAATGTCTGCTCCTGAGGAAATCGACTCTAGTACATCTCCCTGATTTCTTATACTACCTGCAATAATTTCACAGTTCGAGTCAAATTTACTTAAAATTGACTTAGTTTGCCTTATAACTTCTATTGGGTAACCGCCAATGTCTTTTAGTCTTCCGAAAAAAACTGATAGATAGTGTCCTCCTGCACCAGCGGCAATGATGGACTGTTGTACGTTGAATATACAAGTCACATTTACCTTAGTAAATTTTGATATTTCAGAGATAGCTTTAAGCTCTTTCCAGCCTATAGGTATTTTTATATTCAAATTTTCATATTCTGCAAAGTCGTAAATATCTTTAGCTTGATCGATCATTTTTTCAGGATCATCTGTAAAAACCTCTACGCTTAAAGGTAATTCATCATTATTTCTTTTTAAAATAGAACACATTTTTTTAATATGCTCATTGAAATTTGACTTTGGTTCTTTTGAAAGCAACGATGGATTAGTTGTTACTCCTTTAATAAAGCCGAGCTCTAAAGCGAGTTCTAAATCATCTAAATTTGCGCTGTCTAAAAATAATTTCACGATTGTTCGATATGAATATAGTTTTGCCCGTCTTCAACAATGTATGAATCTGAATCTTCATCTTTAGTAGAAATTTCTATTATCAATACATCCTCAATAGGTATTCTACAGTGCATTAGTCCAGGAAACATTGAAAAAGAATTATTTTTTTTCATAATTACAGATGTATTTTCAGCTCTTCCTACCCTAAGCCCTACTTTTAATATCCCCTCTTCGATGTAGTAACTTTCGTACTTATTTAAATGATATTCCAAACTACCAGTAATGCCTTTGTTTGCTCTCATAATTTTTCCAGAAATTTTTTCATCTGAAAATATTGATTCAATTGAACCCCAGTATTTTTCTCTAAAATCGAAATTTTTATTTGGATCAATCGAATTTATTGTTTCAGCCTCTATCTCGACTTTCTCAATTAGATCAAATAAATTAAAATTTTCTAAATTAGAGGTTGAGAAAAAATATATTACTGACTCTTTGTAAAATTCATTCAGATTGACCTTGTCCCCTTTATGAATTTTTATTGAATTTTCTTTTTCTAAACTTGACCTGAAGAAACGTTCTCCTCTTTTGATAATACAATCTAATTTTCCGCAAAATAAAAACAAATATGCGTCGTTATTGAAAAGGAGATATTTATTGTTTTTGAGAAGGGAATCGTATCTCAATAAAGAAAAACGACTACTGTTAACACATAGTCTTTCAGAACCAATTTCGGTAGGAGTTTTTTCAGGTGAAAGCACCTTAGGAATATTATCTAATTGAATACCGTAAGCCATATCTTTTAGAGAATAATTTTAAATTATAAGGATTTGGTCCTATTATCCCTACTTTGCCAGAGGCCCATTTTGCTGCAAAATTAACTCTTTCTTTACTACTTCCATTGAAAGCAGAATAAGCTGCAATGAATGCATCTCCTGCGCCACAAGAATCTACTTCTATAGTTTTAGGTGGTTTAATTTTAAAATGTTCATTGTTTGTTATCATTTGTATTTGATTTGGTCCATTCTTAATAATCAAAGAACATGCTTTAAGTCTTTTAAGTAAATCCTTTGAAGAATTTACATTCAATTTATTCTTTAATTCTTTGAATTCATCATTGTTTATGATGACCGAGGTAAAATTTTCAAATTTATAATGATTAGGAGTTTTGCTTGTTGCTTGAGAATCTAAATAAAAATTTTTTTTTGGATTCGATTGCACAATTTTATTTATTTCAATTATTAATTCATTTGAAAAAAGACCCGTTCTATAATCGGAGATAATTATCTCACTAAAATTTTTAATTTCCTTCTTGAACAAATTCAAAAGTCTAGTCAGTTCAGATTTTTCATAAATATTTTCGGTGGTTTTATTAATTTGTAAAATTTTGTATTGATCAATCCAATATCTTTTTTTTACGTGAGAATTTTTTTTTGATTCAATAAAATTTGATCTATTTTTTAATAAAAATTGCTTTAATAAATTGCCTTCTTTGTCCTTTGATACAAAAGAAACAATTTTACTTTTTGAGTTCAATTCAATTAGGTTTCTAAAAACTAAGGCTGCTCCACCAAAAGAATATTCTTCATGTAAAAAATCACCTTTCAGAGTTGGTGTCTCTGCTGAGATTCCACTTTTACTAGAATAGCTATTTACATCAATAATAGAGTCTCCGAGAACTAATACTTTTTTAAAATTACTCTTTTTGACCATAGGATCCTTGATATCTGTCCCAATTTTTAAAAATTTCTTCTTCAGAAAGTTTTAAAGGATTACCTAAGTTTATAGACCAGAAAGCTGTTTTAGCGCAATCTTCTGTCATAACTGCAGATTTTAAAGCGGCATCAGCGCTTTCCCCTACCGAAAATACACCATGATTTGCTAATAAAATACTTTTACTTTTAGTGTTCTTTAGACATTCAACTACGGACATTCCAATTTCTTTTCCACCTATTTCAGAATATTCTGCACAAGGAATTTCTCCTCCAAATTCGTCCGCTTGAGCAGTTAAATAACAAGGTATGGGTCTACGATTAGCACAAAAAGCAGTAGCATATGTTGAATGTGTATGAACTATCCCATTTACTTCGTCTGAATTTTTATAAATGTAAAGGTGAGATTCTGTATCAGTAGAAGGATTCATATCTCCTTCAATTTTATTTCCTTCGAGATCCACTACTACAAATTTTTCTATTTTTAAATCCTTATATTTAACTCCGCTTGGTTTAATTACAACCAATCCATCTTCCCTGGAGAATTCACTTATGTTTCCACTTGTCCAAGCTACTAAATTTGAATTGAATAATTCTTTATGAAGCTTTTCTAAATTTTCTTTAATCTTTTCTAGCATTTAAAATAAGTTCTTTTATTTGGTGATTTTCTTTGATGTATGGAAAAATCTTAAGATCATAATCATTTGGGATTTTATCAATCTTTCTTATTTCACTTTCATTTGAGTTCCCACCCTTCACTATGAGATCTGGTTTAATTATATTGAGGGTTTCAGAAATATCTTCCCCCAATTCTATAATTTCATCAACACAATCGAGACTATTTAATATTTTTTTTCTATCTTGAAATGCTAAATAAGGTCTATTTTCTCCTTTCAATTTTTTCGTAAAGTCATCGCTCATCAATCCAACTATCAGTTTGTTACTTAGTTGCTTAGACCACTCTAGTAGTTTGATATGAGTTGTGGTTAAGAGATCAAAGCAACCGTATGTAAAACAGGATTTGTAAAGTGGATTTTTTTCGATTTTTTCTACCCTTCTTACATGTCTCCCCTCTCCAAAATCTTCGTTTAGCCAAAGATTGCAAATATCATAATTTGTATTTATATCGTTTACCCAAGCCCCTAAACAAAGAATATTTGAATTGTTATGTTCCTTACTTTTGGGAGCTGAAAAAGTATTGTGTATTAATGCAGCTCTACAACCTTTTATCTTATTTGCTACGATTGACATACCCACCCCAGTTCCACAAATCAGGATACCAAAATCTAATTGTCCACCGGAAACAAGCGACCCAATTTGTTTGGATACATCTGTATAGTCGCTTTTGATTTTCGAATCATAGTTACCAAAATCAATAAATCTGTAACCAAAAAAATCTGAATTTTTTAAAAGTTTTTCAATCAATTGATTTTTTACTTCAGTTCCATTGTGATCTGAACCAAATCCTATAACTTTCATAATGATAAAACCTGTTTAAACTAATCTGAAATATCTAACTGACATAATGTTTTCATAACAATATGCCCAAATTTTAAATGAACATCCTCACATAATTGCATATCGTAAGATGGAACTAAAAAAGAATGATTTGAAATTTTTAGAGCTTCTCCTCCATCGTATCCGAGTATTGAAAGTGAAGTAATTGAATTGTCGTTCGCGTATTTGATAGCTTTGAGAATATTCTTAGAATTTCCACTTCCACTCACTGAAATTAATAAATCGCCTTCATCGGCAATGGATGCAAGCTGGCCAGAAAATATATCATCATATGAAAAATCATTTGCGAAAGCTGTTATCAAGCCCATATTATCTGAGAGGCAAATGCCCCTAAATTTTTTTCCTGTTGCCAAATTGATCATCTTATTCCAATCAGTTATGAAATGAGAGGCTGTTGAGGCGCTGCCCCCATTTCCACATGTGAAGATTTTTTTATTATCTAAAAATTTATTTTTAATTATATCTACTGCCACTTCTAATGATGAAATGTCTATCCTAGATGCAAGATCCTTGTGAGCTTTCAAGTAATTCTTGGCGTTTAATACTGTCATAACAATTAGTTGCAGATTATAGAGATTTCAAAATAGAATAATAGACATTTTTAACTGAAATGTCCTTTATACATTTTGAATGATTTAGCGGACAATGGGTCATTCCAAAACAAGGAGTGCAAACTGTTAAATTCCTATGTTCTATAACATTTTCTCCAATTGGCGTAACGATTCCTGGCTCTTCTGCACCATTACTTAAGCTAATTAACTTTGTTCCAGTCAATGCTGCTAAATGCGCCGCCCCTCCATCATTGGTTAAAACTAATTTGGCCTTACTGAATAAGTATGCCAACTCATCTATACTAAAATTTCCACATTCGTTGATTATTTTCTTATTGTTACTTTTTATCCTTTCTCCTAGCTCTTTGTCTGATTCTGGCCCTGTGATAACTAATGACATATTTTTTTTGTTTATAAAATCTTCAAGAAGAAAAATTAGTTCTTGAAAGTTTGATTCTCCCCAATTTTTCCATTTATGTGATGACCCAGGTGAAATTACCATAAAGTTTTCATAATTATCTTTTTGAATTTTCAAATTTTCTAATTTTTTACTTAAATAATAATAATCTTTTACATCGTATTTTTTGTTTAAATATTTTTCTGCTGCTTCCCATGGCCCATTTACCTTATGAGAAGCAAAACCCCATTTCTGATGAAATTTTCTAAAAAAACTTAAAGAGAATTTCTGTTCTGTAAACGTGACATTTATTTTCCTTAACCCTATTAATTTTAATAAAAATAACTTTTTTAAGACACTTAAGAAGGGCTCTCCTGGCCCACCCATAAGTATTACTTTATTTATTTTTAGCAGTTTAATTTGTTTTCTTTTGGACAAAATATTTTTCAAGGAAATGTTTTCTAAAATCATAATCTCATCAAACAAATTATCGACTAAACTAATCCAAGTTGGACTGGATATATTTTTTCGTTTCAAATTTTCTAAATGAGCTCCGCCCGCGGCTACATAAGTTATGAGAAAAATCCTAGAATTTTTTGTCTCTTCCCTCAATAGATTAAAGGCTGGAAGAGCAAATAAGAAATCTCCAAGGCCGCCGCCTCTAAAAACTAAGACATTATCATTTTGTGAATTTTTTTTTTGTTTTTTTTTAAAAAAAATAAATGAAATAAGTTTTATTAGATTTTGTTGAAGAAATATTACTATTCTATTCAAAAGATAAAAAAGATTTGATTTCAAACTAATCGAGTTCATCAATTCGTTTTATTTTGTTTATTATAGAGGTAGAAGAAAATTCTTTTAAATAATCTAGTATCACGACCTCACCGTTATAAGATTTAATAATTTCTTCTCCAATAATTTTATGCCCCCTATAGTCTCCTCCTTTGACAAGAATATCTGGCCTTATTACTTCAAATAATTTGATAGGCGTATCTTGATTAAAACTTAAAACATAATCTACTGAACTTAAACTATTAAGTACTTTTTTTCTAGCCTTCAAAGGATTAATAGGCCTAGAATTACCCTTTAATCTCCTTACAGATTTATCTGAATTTATCGCAACAACAAGTATTTGGCCCAGCTCTTTTGATTTCTCTAGATAATGTACATGACCTGCGTGAATAAAATCGAAACATCCATTAGTCATGACAATTTTTTTTCCTAATTTTTTTTGTTTTAAAATATTTTTTATAATTTTGTTCATAAAATTAGGAGATGATTATAATTTAAAGAAAACTGTTAATTTATTTCTCTTTTAAAGTTTTGAAAAAATAAAGTTAAAAATAAAAAAAAGCTAACAAAAATAAGAGAGTAGACTAAAGATTTTGTAGCTTCATGAACAGACTCATTAGCAAAGAAACATCCAATCAAAAATAAAATACCGAATGTCCTTTCATAAAAATTTTCAGAGATTGCCATTTTCGAACCTGTTCCAATGAAAAAACCATAACATGAAGCAAAAATTATAGTGCCCAAATATCCTCCATATAAATGAGAATAAGAAATTATTGACATAGAAAATCCTGAAGGAGTATAGGATGGTGTTCCTCTCCAGGCTAAAAAATCCTGGAACAGTGGAGACGAGATTTTATATAAGTTGTATTCCAAATTAATTATTCCATTTTCATAAATTCCAAGACTCTTTAAAAAAATAAAAAAAGGCTCTAACCAAAGAGCTAGTATATTCGTGAGAGGTATATTTATATTTGATAAATAAATCAGCTCAAGATAATTAATCGTATAGGTTCTATTTAAACTTGATAGAAAAAAATTTAATCCTAGTTGAACGTCTTCTCCGGAACTGAAGGTTCTCAAAACTTCATAAACAAAGAAAATAGCAAGCGAAAAAATAAGAAAGGTAAATATTTTTACTCTTGAGATATTTGAGATGTATCTAAAATTAAAGAAAATAATAAACATTAATCCCCAAATAAGTAAAATCCTAAATCCTGTAACTAAATTAAGAAAAATTAAAAAAATTAAAAAAATTAAATTTTTATTTGAATAACCAGAAATTTTCAAATCGTATGCAATAAAAATTGGCCAAAAATGTAAGATAAGATAATAAATTTGACCCAAAGATATTTCACTTTGTCTTGATCTTAAGAAAAAATCAACAATTCCTATATTTAAAATCTGAAATGTTTTGTAGATAGCAAAAAGAAAAAAAATATTACTTGTAAATCTAACAAACTTTATAACAAAACTTTCGTCGAAAAAAACCTTACTTTTTTTGAAATAATTGATGGGCGATACGAAAAATAAATAAGATAAAACAGATATAAGTGTAAAAACCAGACATACAAAAAAAAGCTCTATGGCTCTTATAATACTAAGGTCTACATACTCTATTATCAAATCCTGACTTGAAGAGAATATGGAAATTAAATCTAAAAAAGAAAAAAATAAAGGCAAAATTAATAAAAAATAAGATAAAAGCTTAAGTTTATTAAACTCCTCAAAAAAAGATTTTTTAAATTCAGGCTCAAACATTTTTTCTCTTTATAAAATAAACGATAAGAATTAAAAAAATAATTATCCAAGAGGACGTATAGCTTGAGCCAAATTTAAGCGCGCCCTCCAGCGGTGATAATGAAATGCCTAAAACGTAAATTATTGGCCATAAAATGCCCAAGGCTAACGCAATATTTTTAATATTAGCCAAACAAAATAAAGCTTTAGTTAATATTGTTGTCATAAGCATGGCTATCATCCCCGGTAACATAATCTTCACAACCTCAGACAAAAGGATTACATCACGTTCTATGAAATTATCTGACTTAAAGAAAATTTCAATAAATATTTCAATGAAGAAATAAATACCCAAAGAAGTTAGAAAACTCAATAAGAATGCTTTTGAAGTTAGATTCCACAAATGTTTCTTAAAAGAAATTAAACCTTTGGTGAGTAATAATTCTTTTAGTTCTGGTGAAGAAATCATAAAAACGCCATAAATAGAAATATTTCCGAATCCAATTATTATTCTTTGTGCGTAACCAAGTGTGGCTAGAGTTCCCTCACCTTCTGAAGGAGCTAAAATCATGTCTATGACAACATAAATGCCGAACATACTAGAAGCTACTATTCCTATGATCATGTTTGAGCTTATTTTTTTTAAATTAATCAATATCAAATTTTTTGTTAATTCAAAAATATTTTTTAAATGCTTTGAAATGTAATAGAGTCCAAAGCAGGCTCCAAAGAAAGATCCGAATAATAATCCCATCATGACAGTGTCAATTTTGGGTTCATCTAAAAATACTAAAGGAAGAAGGATGCCTGTCTGTGAGATTATTAAAAAAAAGAAAGTAATTAAATATTTTTTTTCTGAATTTAAAATGGTTATTACTGAAGATAAGATAATTTGAAATCCTCCATAAAACCAAGCAAAAATGAAAAGATTATTTTTTTCTTTTATTTCAAATCCAAAAAAAGATTGGTTAGAGTTAACTTGAAAATTTATTAAAAAACTTAATAAAAAACAAAAAATAGCTATTAAAAAACTAAAAAGGAGAAGAACCTGAACTAATAGTTTTATTTCAGGATTTTTACTTACTTGTACTAATTCTGGTACGAGGCCATAACTATATCCAGAGCTGATTAAAGCTATTATGAAAGTCGGAAAACTTAGTGCAACTAAATAAATATCAATTGAGTATCCTAAACCGAATTCTCTTGCTAAAAGAGTTTGCACAATAAAATTAAAAAGAGTTGATAATCCAGTAGCAATAGAAATTAAATAAACCAAACTTAAACCTCTTCTAAAGAATCCTTCAAAATATCAACATCTATAAATGGTGTAAACTTCCAATTTTCAGTACCAAATATTTTTACTTCTGGATTAATTAATCTTGAACAGATTCCTCCCCAAAAAGAAAAAGTTGAGTTTGAAAGTAATATATATTTTGACGAGACAAAATACATGAAGTCATCTCTTGGATTTTTTGAGAAGATTTTAATTTTTTTTGTGACATCTTTTATTAGTTTTTTAGAAAAATTAATGTCATCAGTAATTATAGAAAATTCTATGTTTTTTTTATCGCAGTAGGAAAGAATTTCGTCAAAATAACTTTTTTTAATTCTATTTTCATTTCCAATATCCGTTCCTCTAACATGAACAACTAAAATATCTTTAATTTTAAATTTAGTGACGTCAATTAAGTTATTGATTTTTTTTGCCACTTCTTCAATTGAATCTAATTTTACATGTTTTTCAGTTTGAAAATATCCCACCTGAAGTGTTTTTACCTTTGACTTAGACAATTCTTGATCAAAGGAGGTCTGAAAATTTATAGACTTCATTAAATAAATTTTAACTAAGGTTAAAAACTCAAAAAAATTAATGCTTCGATATTTGAAACCTAAAGAATTTATTAAACATTCCATGTCTAACCACTTTTCATGAGAAGTGTGCCCTAAAAAAAAATAAAAATATTTATAAAAATTTCCAATGTATAAAATTTCTACATTATCCTTTTTTTTTAGCTCTATAGCTCTTGCTAATTGAAAAAAATTATTTCCAAGACCTCCTAAAAGCAAAACTCTAGAACACGTTTTCACATTGAGAAATTAGTTTGCTAAGTAGAACTTTCTAATCAAATAGAAAGAACAGATAAAGATGAATGCTAAAATTGTGCTTGTAAGAATTATTTGTGAACTACTGTGTCTAATCTTCAATTCTGGTGATGTAGGTGCAGATAAAGTTGTAAAAACATATTCTGGCGTTGCATTAGCAATTGCTATTGTTTCTATTTGTTTCTGTATTAATCTATAAATACCACTTCTGACTTCAATTGTTTGTAAATTCTCTAATTCAATTTCTAGGTATTTAATAGAATTCTTGGCAATTTCTATGTCTCTCATACGAATAATGCTATTTATTTCTTCGATAGAGAGTATAGCTATTTTTTGAGCTATAAAAGGAGAAAAATGTTCCACATGAAGAGCAACTAAACCAGATCTATTATTTTGTTTTACTGAAAATTTTTTTAAAAATTCTCTATGTGCATATTGGATAGATGGCTTACCATTTTTAGAAAAGCCGCCTGAGTAAACCCAAGTATTTTTATTTTCATCAAAAAAATCAGAGTTTATCTGTAATTTATTATTTTTAGGGTCCCAACCTTTTGGAGCTAAGAATTCAAAAAAAAGGTTATTTTTTGACATTAAGCTTTCAAAAAAACTCAAAGAATTCATGATCTCAATCCCTTGTGTGAGTCGGCTTCCATTATTAGAAAGAAGATTTATTCCGGTCAAATTAGCCAATCCAGAGAATTGAGATAAATCATTAGCGTTTTTAGAATCTTCTGTTGGAGCTAGAACAGCTTCGCTTCTATAAACATCGGATAAATTTAAAGCAACTAAGAGTGAAATTAAGGATATTAAAAGAGTAAAGGTAGAAATTTTAATTTTTTTCTGCCATAAAAATAGAATCATTTCATTCAAGGTAACTTGTTTTTTTTGATAGTTTATATTCTCCATTATTCTATTTGTGAATTCTAATTAAATCTATTTTCAAAAAAATACAATGGCATTTTTCTATTCAATAATCGCTAGCAAGAATTTTCTTCAATCAAAAAACCTTTGTAACCGCAACAAATAATCAATTCTTTAATTACATAAAACGAATATATTTTCATAATATGCCAAAGAAACGGTTTTCCGACCACTTTAATCATTGATTTCGGTTTTAAGATACCTTCTTCTGAAATTCTAGTTCCAAGGCCTTCAGCCAAAATTATTGCTTTCATAATTCAGATTCAGTTATCAAAAGTTCCTTTTTAGCTTTTATTAGATCCTCTTCAATCATCTCTTTACACAGATCTTTGGCACTAATACTAGGCTTCCATCCCAATTTGCTTTTTGCTTTATTTGAATCGCCTAACAAACTTTCTACCTCTGAAGGTCTATAGTATCTTTTATCTACTTTTATCAAAGAAGAACCCTCTTTTAAAGCAGGAGCTTTCTTACCATTATTTTTTCTCACCACACCTATTTCGGCTAGACCATGTCCCTCAAAGATTAACTCTATATCTAAAAACTCACAGCACCATAAAATAAAATCTCTTATTGAATGTTGTTCGCCACTTGAAATTACATAATCTTCAGGATGATCCTGCTGAAGCATAAGCCATTGCATTTCTACATAATCCTTGGCGTGTCCCCAATCACGCATTGCATTTAAATTCCCTAAGAAAATTTCATTTTGTAATCCAACGGCTGCTCTTGCCATTCCTTGGGTTATCTTCCTTGTTACGAAAGTTTCACCTCTTCTTGGACTTTCATGATTAAAAAGAATGCCATTACATGCATACATGCCATAAGATTCTCTGTAATTTATTGTGATCCAATATGCAAAAAGTTTTGAAACTCCGTAGGGACTTCTTGGATAAAAGGGTGTTTTTTCGTTTTGAGGAGTGCTTTGCACCAAACCATAAAGCTCAGAACTAGATGCCTGATAAAATTTTGTTTCTTTCTCTAAATTTAATATCCGGATGGCCTCTAATATCCTTAAGGTTCCTAAAGCATCAATGTCAGAGGTGTATATCGGGTTTTCAAAGCTAACTGCAACATGGCTTTGAGCTGCTAAATTATATATTTCGGTAGGTCTGATTCTTTTTAAAATACTGATTATGCTATTTGCGTCAGATAAATCGCCATAATGCATTTTAAAATCAATATTTTCTGCGTTCGGGTCGGTGTATATATGATCTATCCTAGACGTGTTAATTATACTCGACCTTCTTTTTATACCATGAACTTGGTATCCTTTATTTAATAAAAATTCAGCTAAATAAGAACCATCTTGACCTGTAACACCAGTAATTAAAGCAACCTTCTTATTCATGATAATTTAGATTCTTTGTCTTCCAACTCTTTTAAAGTCTTTCTTATTCCATCTTCCAGACTTATTTTTGGCTTCCATCCTAAATTTTTTATTCTGGAGGAATCTAGAAGTTTTTTTGGTGTTCCATCTGGTTTTGTTTTATCAAAGATAAAACTCCCTTTAAATCCAATTATATCAGATATAAGTATTGCAAGATTTTCGATAGAAATATCTTCTCCTGTACCTACGTTTAAGAAATAAGGAAGTTCTTTGAAAAATTCCTGACCTTTTTTTTCAATAAGGTTCATGCAAAAAATTGACGCTTCAGCCAAATCATCAACATGCATAAACTCTCTTAAAGGTTTGCCTGTTCCCCAAATGGTAACTTTTTTTTCTTTTCTTTTTGTTGCTAAGAATATCTTTTTTAACAGCGCAGGCAACACGTGGCTATTTTGAGAATCATAATTATCGCCCGTTCCATAGAGATTAGTTGGCATTAATGAAAAAAAATTAATATTATGTGACTTACCGTATTGCTTGTTATAGCTTTCACACATTTTTAAACCTGCTATTTTTGCAATCGAGTATGGTTCGTTTGTCTTCTCTAACAAACCTGTAAGCAGCTCCTCTTCAGTAATAGGTTGATTCGCAAATTTTGGATATATGCAACTAGATCCTAAAAAAATAATTTTCTTTATACCTGCCTCAAAACTTCCATTAATTAAGTTTGATTGAATTAATAAATTCTCAAAAATAAAGTCCGCTGGATAATTACTATTAGCTAATATTCCTCCTACTTTTGCTGCTGCAATGTAAACATGATCGATGTTTCCATCTTGGAGAAATTTTTTTGTTTTATCTTGATCTAAAAGATTAAGTTCAAATCTAGACTTCAGCAAAGGAGAAAAATTATTTTCAAAAAGCACTTTTCTTAAAATCGAAGAACCAACCATTCCTTTATGTCCAGCTATGTAAACGTTTTTTTTCACATTTCCAACAATTCTTTAGTTAATTTATTTTCTTTTAACATTTTCTTGGTACCCAGGGCCGGACTTGAACCGGCACGAAGTTGCCTTCGAGGGATTTTAAGTCCCTTGTGTCTACCAATTCCACCACCTGGGCTAATTAATCTGCTCCTTTAAATATTTTTTTAGTTTTTTATCTTTACTAGCAATGGCTATGTTAGCACCTAGAAAGCCTATTTTAGAACCGCAGTCATATATGTCAGAGCTAGAATGATATGCTTCAATATCGATTAAATTTTTTTTAACCAAGCTATCTATAGCTTCTGTTAATTGAATCTCTCCATCTCTTCCTGGTTTAGTTTTTTTAATAGCTTCCATCGTTGAAAAAGGAAGAATATATCTTCCTACAATTCTATAATTTGACGGGCTTTCTGCTAGTTTTGGTTTTTCAACAAGCCCAAAAATTTTTTTCGATTTTTTTATTTTTAAAAATTTATTTTTTAAATCAACGACTCCATATTTAGTGATGTCTTTCTTAGAAACCTTTTCAACTAAAATTTGTCCAACCATAGAAGAATTAAAATTCTCCATCATTTGAAGAAAATCGTTTGACTGATCATTTTGAACTAAAAATTCATCTGGTAATAAAACCGCAAAAGGCTCATTGTTTAGTAAGTGTTCTGCGCACAAGACGGCATGCCCCAACCCAAGCGCTTTCTCTTGTCTTATCGAAGTGATTTTTATATTCTTAGGAATTAGGTTTTTTACCGATTTAAGGATCTTTCTTTTGCCAGAAACTTCCAGATGATGCTCTAGCTCATAGTTATTATCAAAATGATTTTCAATAGCTTCCTTTCCGCTTCGAGTTATTAAAATAATCTCTTTGATACCTCCATTTATAGCTTCTTCTACAACGTGCTGAATCAAAGGTTTATCATAAATAGGTAAAAGCTCTTTAGGAATAGCCTTAGTGGCAGGCAACATTCTCGTGCCTAATCCAGCAACCGGAATCAAGGCTTTTGAAACAAAATTTTTAAACATTTCTCTCTAATTTTTGGAGGCTGAGGTCGGAATCGAACCGGCGTAGACGGATTTGCAGTCCGCTGCATGACCACTCTGCCACTCAGCCAAATATTAAATCTTTTCTCTATTATACTTATAAAATTCCCACGAACTCTTACACATATCTCCAACTGATAACTTAGTGCTCCAATTCAATTTCTTTTTAATTTTTTTTGCACTTGAGAAATAAATAGGCAAATCACCTTGTCTCTTCTCTACGTATTTAAATGATATCTTTACATTATTTATTCTTTCAAAGGTTTTTATAAGTTCTAATACACTAAGACCTTGTCCAGTCCCTATATCGAATATTTCATAAACACTTTTATTTTTTTTTTAAAAGGAAGTTTAAGGTAAGGACGTGTCCATTTACTAGGTCTTCTACATGAATAAAATCTCTTACAGCTGTTCCATCCGGAGTTAAGTGGTCAGACCCGAAAATTTTTAACTTATTTTTATTATCTATTGCCTTTAAAATATTTGGCATTAAATTCTCAGCTGATCCTTTTGGATCGTCCCCGATTAAACCTGAACAATGAGAGCCAATAGGATTGAAATACCTTAAAATACCAATTTTCCATTCTTTATCTTTTTTAAACATTTTTTCTAAAAGTTGCTCTGCTTTAAATTTGGTTACCCCATAATAATTTTGAGGCTCTATTATATGATTCTCATCATAAGGCAAATATAGTGGGTCGCCATAAACACACGCGCTACTGCTAAAAACGAATAACTTGGGCCCATTTTTTACTTTTTCAAAACAATCTAATAATGTCTGAGTCCCATTGACGTTAACATCATAGTATTCTGATTTTTCAATTTCTGACTTTCTTACTGACTTTAAACCTGCAAAATGCATAATTGCAGATATTTTCTTATCTTTAATTATTTTATTAACTATATTTTTGTCTCTTATATCGCCTTCAAAAAAATTTACATGTTGATTTGAAAGTTTTTCTATTTTATTTAAGTTTTTTTTATAACTATTTGAAAGATTATCTAAAATTGTTACTTTATATCTATTTTTGATCAACTCTACGACAGTGTGGCTCCCTATATAGCCTAATCCACCTGTAACTAAAATATTCATATATTTAGCCTTTAGCCAATTTCATAATTTTTTCACCTAAAGCTAAGGATGAAGTTAAACCGGGTGAAATGTAGCCTATTATGTTTATAGCAATCTTATTTATTTTATCTATTTTTTCTAACCCAAAATCTTTTGCGCCTCTCTCTTTTGCTCTTATTCCCGAGTAATTGGGAGATAAATTACTTTCTTTTATTGAAGGCCAATATTTTTTTATTGATTCAACGAAGTCCATTTTATTTTTTTCTTCAACTTTATAATTTAAGTTTTTTGTTTCTACTGCAGAAGGGCCAAACTTAATTCCGTTTCCAAGGTCAATAGTTGCATGAAGACCTAAACTAAGTTTTCCGGGCACTGGATAAATTAAGTGATTTATTTTTTCTTTGCCAGAATAATTGTAATATTCGCCTTTGATGTACTGTATGTCTATTTCTCTTGATTTATCAATGAGTTTAGCAATTTTGGAGGAGTGTATACCTGCGGCATTAATTAAAAATCTGGTTTGTAAAATATAAATTAGATCATTATTCAAATCTTTAATTCTAACTTCAAAGAAATCATTCATTTCTTCAATCTCTAAGCACTCATTCCCCAAGAGAACTAATCCTCCCGCATCACAAAAATCTTTTTCCAAGGCTTTGAAATATTCATGACTATCGAAAATTCCGGAAGAAGGAGAAAAAATAGAATTCTTTACATTTAAAAAAGGATAAATCTTTTTTAGATTTGGTTCGTATACTAAGTCTTCCAGTCCACAATCAAATGCATTCAATCTTATCTCTTCAAGCTTTTCACACTCGTCTTCATTTGTAGCAACAATGTATTTTCCACAATTATTAAAATTAATATTTTTTTCAGCTAAATATTTATAAAGCATTTTTTTTCCTTTCAAACAGAGTTCGGATTTTAAAGAATCTTTTTTGTAATAAATCCCTGCATGAATGACCTCAGAATTTCTACTCGAAGTTTCCATCCCAAGGTAATTGTTTCTCTCAATTAAATAAGTTTTCTTAAACTCTTGGGCGAGAAATTTTGCTGACGCTAACCCAGCGACACCTCCTCCTATTACCAAACAATCAACTTCGTACTTATCCATGCTTTATTTTTTAACCCAATTCAAAAAATAAATCGTTAAAGAAAAGTAGGAAATTAAAGTTGATATTAAAAGAAACATTAATGAAAAAGTTAAATAAAAATCACCATATAAAGGAC
>MDTB01240828.1_pt1 | contig 32523 bp, 23 predicted proteins | sample 811161 | NCBI WGS metagenome assembly MDTB01 (sample SAMN05326650, study PRJNA326480) | marine metagenome | isolation source: seawater | place: Mediterranean Sea | collected 2009 | reverse complement strand
CGTTGTATATACAATGGCCACAACAGATAGACAGAACAGATTATTAGTAGCGGAAGATTGGAGAAAGATCTACCAGTCCTTCCAACAGGCCGACTTCAAATCATACGACTTTGAAACATTGAGAAGAACAATGGTTTCTTATCTTAAAGAAAATTATCCAGATGATTTCAATGATTTTGTGGAGAGCTCGGAGTATGTTGCACTTATAGATTTGATTGCCTACATAGCACAGGCACTTTCTTTCAGAGTAGATTTGAATGCAAGAGAAAACTTTCTTGAAACAGCAGAAAGAAGGAACTCAATATTAAGATTAGCAAGGCTAATCAATTATAATGCTAAAAGAAATAAACCTGCAACAGGACTTTTAAAAGTTGACGCAATCTCAACAACACAGGACGTAAACGATAGTTCGGGAACGAATTTAGCTAACCAAACAATTATATGGAACGACTCGGCAAACTCCAATTACAGAGAGCAATTCAATGCAATATTAAATTCAGCCAATGTTGTGGGACAATTATTTGGTAGTCCAAGGGAGTCTAAAGAAGTTGGTGGGATACCAACAGATGTCTACACAATAGCTTCGAGACAAAACGGTTTACCAATTTTTACTTTTACAAAATCAATTGGTGGAATTAATAGGGAGTTTGAAGTAACGTCATCAAGCATAAATGATAGTGATTCGGTATACGAATCTAACCCAATTGATGGAACAGGATTAACATATCTTTACAGAGCAGACGGCTCGGGCGATGCTTCGAATAATACAGGATTCTTTTTATTGTTCAAACAAGGTACAATGAGTAATGAAAGCTTCACTGTGGACACAGCAATTACAAATTTCGTAAAAAATATTGACGCAACAAATATAAACGACTCAGACGTTTGGTTGTATCAACTTGATCAGTTTGGTCAGCCAATACAAAATTGGACAAAAGTCCCTTCTTTATCTGGAAACAATGCGATATACAATTCTTTATCAAAAGATGAAAGAAATATTTTCAATGTTGTTACAAAAAATAATGACTCAGTAGATTTAGTATTTGGTGATGGTAACTTTTCTAATTTGCCATTAGGATCTTTTAAAACTTATTACAGAATAAGCGATAATGCCAAATATGCAATACAGCCAAAAGAGATGCAAAATATAGTAGTCGACGTACCTTATATAGATGCTAATGGATCAAATCAAACATTAAGTATGACCGTTAGCTTAAAAGCATCAGTATACAACGCGGCGGCGACAGAATCAAACTCATCGATCAAGGAAAAAGCCGCACAGGTTTATTATTCACAAAATAGAATGATAACAGCAGAGGACTATCAAGTTGTGCCTTTAAGTGCATCTCAAGAAATTGTTAAAGTTAGATCAGTTAATAGGTCAGCATCAGGTATATCTAGAGCTAAAGAAGTCTTGGACCCGACAGGAGCGTATTCAAATGTCAGTGTATTCGCAGAAGACGGAATGCTTTATAATGAAGAGTCTGTACAGCAATTTACATTCACGTTTACTAATAGAAGCGACATACAATCAGTTATTGATACATCTATCGAATCAAAATTAAAAGACGCTTATTCGAGACAATTTTATTATGACAAGTATGCAACTAAAGATTTAAGTTCATTAATTGCAACTTGGAATTCCTCAACAACAACTACAAATACTAATACAGGATACTTTACATCAAGCGGTGCTCTTGCTACCGGTAGCTCAGCATCGTCAAATTTAAAGTATGCAAAAGTTGGATCATTAATTAAATTTACTTCCCCTGACACAAGAAAATTTTTAAATGGCACACTTGTTACATCTACAACAGAAGATGCCCAAGACAGAAAGTGGGCAAAAATAGGTGCAGTGGTTGGTGACGGATCAAATGGCGGTGTGGGAAATTTAAGTTCAGGCACGGGTCCGGTTACACTATCTAGTATTGTTCCAAACGGTGCGGTATTAAATGCAGTTATACCTGCTTTCACAACAGCATTCTCGGCTAATTTAGAAAAAAATATAATAGATAGAGTTGAAGCATATGAAACTTTTGGTTTGAGATATGACACAGATACAGAAACATGGATAGTAATTACTACAGGAAATTTAAGTTCTAGTGCAGTGTTTAGTTTATCAAACCAAGGTGATGTTTCTAACACTAACATAGACGCGAGTTGGTGGTTTAAATTTACTAATGACGGTAACACGTACACAGTCACTTATAGAAAATTAGATTATCTATTTGAGTCGGAGTCACAAAATAAATTCCATTATGATTCAGAACAAAAAATTTATGATTATAAAACTGGTAAAACAGTTAAAGACACAGTAAAAATATTAAAAACAAATTCTATAGTATCGACAGGTAACGCTATTGGTTATCCAATGACATGGCAGGTTGAAGACACAGTAACTGAAGCTGATGGGTTTCAGGACAACAGAAAAGTAAAAGTTGGATTTTATGATGATGACAGCGATGGCGTTGTTGACAATCCGGAATTATTTTCAATATTCATTGAGCCAACACTATCTGAATCAACTAAATTTGTCTATTTTGAAAAATATATTTCATATGACAATATTTCAAGATACAGACCTTATTCATCAACAAATTTTATTGCAACAAAAAACGAAACGGATATTAACCTTAATACTGCAACATACACAGATGGGCAGTTGTTTTATTTTTACGATGATTCGGAAAATGTTATTAAGAAATATACATTAAGCACGAATACATTAGCTACAAACACAGATTATTATGCTAGGAAAGGTAGAAGTTCTATAGACTTTCAATACAAACATCATGCTGGGCAGGAAACAAGAATAGATCCATCAGTATCAAATATCGTTGATGTTTACTTGTTAGAGAGAACATATGACAACTTGTTTAGAATTTGGTTACAGGATGGTGGAACAAAACCAACGCCGTCCACGTCAGACACATTAAGAATAAATTATTCTGGTGCATTAAATCCGTTAAAATCATTATCAGATCAAATAATTTATCATCCGGTCAAATATAAGATTTTATTTGGCACAAATGCCGATGAAGAATTACAAGCAACTTTCAAAGTTGTAAAAAATCCAAAAACCAATGTAACTGATGCAGTAATTAAAACGAATGTTATTGCCGCAATTAATGAATTTTTCACATTGAATAATTGGGATTTTGGCGATGCATTTTACTTTACAGAATTAGCCGCTTACGTACACAATCAACTAGCACCAGATTTATTGACAGTTGTTATTGTGCCAAATCAGTCAGGACAAAGTTTTGGGTCTTTGTTCCAGATTAATTCAGCGGCAGACGAGATTTTCATTAGTGGGGCCACCGTTAGTGATGTATCTATTATCAGTGCATTAGGAGCCAACCAACTGTCGGCTTCTGGTACTGTGGTTACATCAACTTCTACAGCTACTTCAAGCACTACAACAGGATCAGCAGTGTCAGGCTCTACTACAACAGGTTCAGGTTCAAGTACCGGCAGTAGTGGGGCAGGATACTAATGGCAGATCAAGAAATTAACGCATTAGTCAATAGTCAAGTTGTTAAGCAAGGCAACAACGAGTATAGACGTACTGTACAACACTTACCTACATTTTATAGAACAGATTCTAACCAAAGATTTTTATCAAGCACACTTGACCCTTTAGTACAGAAAGGTTCTCTAGAAAGACTAGACGGATTTATTGGAAGACAGGATGCCTATACTAGGAAAGTTTCTGATAGGTACGTGTCTGCTACTAGTAGAGATAGAATGGCGTATCAGCTTGAACCTACAGTAACTTACACAGATAAAGATACAACATCAGTAAATCCAGAAGACCAAGTTAAGTTTTCAGGAACATACGACGACTATATAAATCAGATCAAATACCTAGGTGGAAAAACAAACAATCATGATAGGCTAAACAAGGAAGATGTATATTCGTGGAATCCAGCAATAGATTACGACAAGCTCGTTAATTATAGAGAATATTTTTGGCAATCAAACGGACCAGGGACAATAGAAATTGACTCTGTTGGTACAGGAGCAGTTGCTGAAATAGATGTTACACTTACAGTAGACGACGGCAGTACAGCTAGACAGTATCTTTTTAGAAATATTGAAAATGACGGCAACCCGGAAGTAACACTTTATAGAGGTAACACGTACAAATTTAATATAGATACCAAAGGACATCCTTTATGGATAATGACAGAACCTTATAAAGATCAGATAGGAGCAGACGGCTCTTCTTCAACTCTATACACTTCCGGTGTAACCAATAACGGAATAGAATCAGGCACAATTACATTTGTGGTACCTAACGATGCCCCCAACACGTTGTATTATCAATGTGGCAATCATGAGAACATGTATGGAATACTGAATGTAAAAACGGTTGCTTCGTCTTCACAAATTAATCCAGCAGACGATATTATAGGCTTAAAAAATTATAGTTTAAGAACATTGGCACTTTCTAATGGTATGAAAATTAAATTTAAAACAAGTCAAGTTGCATCTGCATATCATGATAAAGAATACTATGTTGAAGGTGTTGGAGATGCAATAACATTAACAGATGTAACTCTACTTGCAACTCCGGAAAGTTATTCAACCGATGGTGTAGCAACAACACACGATTACATAGTAATCAAAAGAGATTCACTAGATCTAAACGCATGGTCCAGATACAACAGATGGTTCCACAGATCGGTAATTGAAAAAGCGGCGTCAGTAAACGGTACAGCAGTATCATTAGACGAAGCCGACAGGGCCAAAAGACCTATTATTGAATTTGATTCAGGATTAGAACTTTACAACTATGGTAAGGTTGCAAAAACACCTGTAGATCTTTACGATTCAACAACAACTGACGCATTAAGTAGAGTGCCAAATACAGTAGGTTACTTTATAGATGGTGTTGCAATTACAGACGGAATGAGAGTAATTTTTGCAAACGACACAGACCCATTAGTAAGAAACAAAATTTATGTTGCTAACTTTGTAAATGCTGGTGACTCGTCGGCAGTGCTTTCACTTACTTTGACAGAAGCGGCAGACGGAACGTCGGCTGACAAAGAAAATGTGTATGTAAAAAACGGAACTGACAATAAAGGAAAATCATTTTACTACGATCAAGCAACTACAAGATGGACAGCCACTCAAATAAAAACAAAAGTAAACCAGCAACCGCTGTTCAATCTTTACGATGAGAATCATCTAGCTTTTGGAGATACAACTGCTTATCCTAGTACTACTTTTACAGGAGCTAAAATTTTTGAATTTGGAATATCAGATACAGCAACTACAGACACGGTGCTAGGCATCAAAGTAAAATACAACACAATTAACAATGTTGGAGACATGGTTTTTGAATCTGATCATACAGCCGGTACTTTTACATATAAGACAGGAAGTACAACACTTACAAAAAAATTAGCAGAAGGACATTTACATTATACAACTAGTTTAGCTACACATAATTCTCGAAGTGCTTGGATAAAAAGAGAAAAAGAAAGTAAACAACGTGTAATAAGAACACTCATAGTTGACGAAACAGAGAAAAAATTATTTCCAATAGACTTCTTTAAAAATTCAGCAAGTTTGACAGATTTAGAAGTTTCAGTATCTGTTAATGGTGAAAGAAAAACATTAACAACAGATTATACATTAGTAAATGGTTCAACAAACAAATATATTAAATTTGTTAAAGCACTTAAAGTATCTGATCAAATAAGAATTGCAGGTCACAGTAGCACAGATAAAGTGGAGTCGAAAGGAATATATGAAGTACCAGAAAACCTATCAACAAATGGATTGAATCAGCAATCCGGAACGTTTACCTATGGACAGATACTAGCCAATGTTAGAGATATATTAGATAAAAATCAAGATGTTACAGGTTCGATACCGGGAATTTCAAATTTACGAGATAAACCAGATGCAAGATTAAACGGTGGAATTATACAACAGCACGGCGGAAGTTTAGTACCTGCAATATTCAATCTTACAGACCAATCAGCGAATGTTATAACAGCTATTGACTATACAAACAATGAATACGAAAAATGGTATAACGCTTTTTTAACTCATGCTACTGGTACTGCCTATGAAGGTGTCCCGGCAGATAGAGTAGACGAAATAATACTTGCTATAAATCAAGGTAGAACTTCGGCATTTCCTTTTTACTATGAGGACATGGTCGGACATGGAGAAAATGTTTCGACAAGAACAATAACTGTGCAAGGCACAACTCAAAAAGAATATGCGATAGATTCTCAACATAGCATGACAACTTTAAGTAACAGAGCTGTGTATGTTTACAAAAATAGTGTACAACTTATACATGGTACAGATTACAAGTTTAGTACAATAGATGATAGTATTACAATATTAACTTCGGTCGCTGTTGGTGATGTCATAGTGATTAAAGATTATCCTGATACTATCGGAAGTTATATGCCACCTAGTCCAACTAAACTTGGAATGTATCCAAAATTTAGACCAGAATCATTTACAGATGACACGTATATTACAAGTCAAACAATGATAAGAAGACATGACGGATCTATAATCAAAGCATATGGTGATGATAGAGATGCCTTAATACTGGAATTAGAAAAAAGGATTTACAATAACTGTAAAGCAACATACGATAAAACTTTGTTAGATATAAGTGATGTTGTACCAAGTGTTTTTAGTTCAACTGATTACTCATTATCAGAAGTAGATGATATTATGGGTTCAGATTTTTACACATGGGCAGGTAAGAACAGCGTACAGTACATAAACAATACAGCATTTACTGATGGAAACGCATTTACCTATAACTATTCAAAATCAACAGACAGAATTACAGGTTCCAAACTACCAGGACATTGGAGAGCAATTTACAAATATTTTTATGACACGGATAGCCCACATTTAAGACCATGGGAGATGTTGGGGCATTCTGAAAAACCAAGTACTTGGGACGCAACATATGGTGTTGCACCTTACACAGCAGGAAACGATGTGCTGTGGAATGCAGTGGCAACTGAATCAGGAAGATATGGCAAATCGGCAATTAAATCTTACATACCTGTTGATGCATCTGGAAATTTATTAGATCCAATTGCGGCAAAATTGATTGACAACTATGATATACCTAGCAGAAGCTACGGTTGGAAATTTGGTGATCAAGGGCCTGCAGAAACCTCTTGGAGAAGATCTAGTTCATATCCTTTTACTGCTATCAAGATGCTTGCCATTACAAAACCTGCTAAATTTTTCTCTAACTTTTTTGATGTATCTCGAGTTTCAACTAACATAACCGGCAATACAATATATAAAGATACCGGAGTTAGAAATACATTTAAAAATGCAAAATATCATTTGGAAACTGTTACAGATAACGACACAGGTGTAACAACTAGATATCAAACAGCTGGATATCAAAACTTTATAATTAACAGATTAATATCAAATTCTTTAGATCCTATTACTTTTTATTATGATAAAATGAAGAATCTAAATATACAGTTGTCTTACAAACTTGGAGGATTTACTGATAAGGAAAATATTAAAATTCTAACGGACTCGGTATCTCCAGGTTCAACTTCTGGAACAAAATTTATACCTGAAGAAAGTTACAAAATATTATTTAGAACGTCAAACCCGGTAGAGAGCTTTCAATATTCGGGAGTATTGATAGAAAAAAATACTGATGTAAGCCAAGATGGATCAACGCTTTTAGGCGGATTTAAAGTTTTAGGATATTCTACTGTTAAGCCGTACTTTAATTTTAAGTATCCTATGAAAACATCTACTTCGAGTACAATTAGTACGCCTGGATCCATACCAGTACAAAGTTATTCGAATTATACTGAAGAAACACAAACGATTCCTTATGGATATGTTTTTACAACTGTACAAGATGTAGCCGACTTTTTATTAGGATACGGAAATTATTTAGAAGCTCAAGGATTTAGATTTGATAAATTTTCAAACGAAATAAAAGAAACACTGAACTGGACAAATGCTGTTAGAGAATTTTTATTTTGGACAACGCAAGAATGGGCACCGGGTAGTGCAATAACAGTTTCACCTGGAGCATCCGGACTTGAGCTTGACACTAATAACTCTGTGATAGGACAACTTAAAAATTTAGCAGGTGATTATTCTATACTAGACGCAGGTGGTAGAAAAATTGATATAAAAGAAATATCTACAAAACGAGTAGGAAAGACGTTTGAGATGAGTGTCAACTCTGAACAAACAGGAATTTATAATGTGGCTCTTAATGCAGTTCAAAAAGAACACTTGTTAGTATTTGATAACAGCACTGTATTTGCGGATATTATCTATGATGACACAACAGGATTCAGACAGCAGAGATTAAAACTAGTAGGATGGAAAACAGCAAACTGGAACGGTGATTATTATGCACCTGGATTTGTTTTTGATGCCGCTCAGGTAACATACTGGACAGCTAACACGGATTACAAAATAGGTGACTCGGTAGAGTATCAAGGTAAGTTTTATGTTGCAAATACTAATCATAACTCAACAGCATCATTTGGTATTGCAAACTGGACTATTAAAGGTGGAAAACCAGCTCCACAGTTGATACCAAACTTTGACTATAAAATTTCACAGTTTAATGATTTTTATAATTTAGAATCAAATAACTTTGATGAATCTCAACAGCAATTGGCACAGAAACTAATAGGATATCAATCCAGAGATTACTTAGAAAATCTTTTTGTAAACGATGTATCACAATACAAATTTTATCAAGGATACATTAGAGAAAAAGGAACTCAAAGTGCAATAGACAAACTGCTTAAAGCAAAATATGAAAATTCAGATATTAATTTAGATCTATATCCTGAATGGATGCTAAGAACAGGTAAATTTGGTAACACAGATTCTAAAGAAAATATACAGATATCTTTAAGTTCTGATAAAATTACATCCTCAGACACACAAAGTATAGAATTATTAGATAACACCAGTGATGTTACAGAATATCCTAGATCGTATGCAGTATACAAAGACAATTTATATGTCAAACCTGTTGAATACACAGCTTCGGCATCATTCAAAAGATTAGATTATACTAAAGAAAACGTAAACAGGGATAGTGTTCAATTGTATAAGACTGCAGGATATCCACAACTTGATCAAGTACAGCACACTATTTTTAACATTTCGGAATTAGAAAATTTAAATGTTAAAACTTGGAAGAAAAATGATTTAATCTGGGTTGCTAATAAGGCAAATAGAGATTGGGACGTACTTAGATTTACATTTGGTGATGTTAAAATAAAAACATTAAGAAAAATAAACGCAGATACACAGCTAGAAATAACTTTTACAGGATCTCATGGATTGTCAGACGGAACGATAACGTCGGAAGCCGACTACTTTGCAATTACAAATGCTCAAAATGAGACACTTAACAAAGTATACAAAGTAGCAAGTGTATCGGATCATAACACATTGGCAGTCGATTTCTTAGAAAACACAGATTGGATGCCAACGTTAGCAGACGGGTCAACGGCAGACAGTTATGGAAATTTATATAAGTTTGTTTCAGTAAGGGTAAGTTCTATTGATAATGTAAATGACAGATTACATTTTTCTGATTACAATGATAAAAATGATGCATTATACTTGGAAGGTGACAAACTTTTTACCGACGCAGATAGTTCTGGATTATGGAGAGTTTACGAGAAACAAGATCCATATACATTAACAACAATATTATCAAAATCTACAGGAGATAATCAAAACTTTGGACACAAAATAGTTGCAAGGAATGATGGAAGGACATTGATTGTTTCTGCACCAGGCAAAGGCCAGGGTGAAGTACAATTTATGTTTAGATCTAGTCATTCGGCCGGAACAACATTCACACTACAAGGTACAGAAGTAATGTCAGAGTCAGACACCAACGATGGTAGGTTTGGTGATTCGCTCTCAATGAGCACAGATGAAAACTTTGTGATTGCCGGAGCACCTCTGGCAAACGTTGTTCAAGCAGACGGAAGCACTAGAGTTAACAATGCCGGACTAATAAAAATTTATGTCTGGAATCCAGCAACATTCAAGTATGGAATATTGTCAACGCTAACAGCACCAACGGACGGATCGAGCTCTAATGAAAATTTAAACTATGGCTGGGCACATAAAATATCTGAACCGGGCATATCAAAAAGAGATACTGCACAGAAATATCTATTTGTATCCGCACCCGGACACAACAATAACACAGGTAGAATTTATATGTACACTTGGGGAATTGGTGCAGATGGTTCAACATACGATACATGGACACAAGATTATACACTAGAAGCACCAGACGGCGGAAGCGGACAAAAATTTGGATATAGAATAGAGGCCAATGATAACGGAGATATCTTAGCTGTCAGTTCTGTTGCTCCAGGTAATGCAGGCAAAGTTGAAATATTTGTCAGATCTGGATCATCTAATGATGGCAGTACACAAAATTCATTTACGTTAGTTCAAACTTTGACAGGAATAGCAACAGACGGATCATCAATAGATACATCATTTGGCGAATCTATTGCAATGAGCAAGGATGGAACAACTTTGTTTATTGGTGCACCTGGAGTTGACAATACTGATCAACCAAACGCAGGTGTAGTTTATCAATATAAGTGGAATGCAGACGGTTCCACAAACACATACACACTACAGGAGACAATTAATAGTCCAGACAAATATGTCAATATGAAATTTGGATCTACTTTATCTATAAACGATTCTGCATCAAGAGTTTTAATCGGCGCCGAACAAGCCCAAAACAGTCGTGAAATGAAATTTGATTCAGGCCAAACAACTTTTGATTTACAAGATACAGCAGTGGTTGACATAAATCCAGGCTCGGGTGCAGTTTACACAGCAACACTTTACAATACAAAATATATTATTGATGACAGACTTACTTCTACAACAGTTTCAGCTGATGATGATTTTGGTAAAGGTATATGCATCACAGATAATAATGTTTATGTTGGAGCTCCGAGTGACGAAGGAGCAGGAACCGGGATTGATGGAAGCTCTCTTGTTGTAGACGATGGAACAGTCAGTTGTTATGATCTAACAGAAGACAATGTATATTCTTGGAAAAATTTAACTACAGAAACAGCACTAATGGACATTGATAAGTTAGGACAAGTTTTCGACTTTAATAATTCAACAAAAGAAGTTAGAGATTACTATGATCTTTATGATCCAGTTAAAGGTAGGATACTAGGATTAGCCGATAGAGAAATTGATATCAAAACAACTTGGGATCCAGCAACTTATAATACAGGCACAAATGCAGATACCAGAACACCATGGGCAGAAGATCATATTGGAGAAGTATGGTGGGATATGTCGACAGTAAAATGGTTATGGTACGAGCAGGGTACACATGAATACAAATTAAACAACTGGGGTAAAACATTTCCTGGATCTAGTATAGACATATATGAATGGCTAGAATCTACAGTAACACCTATAAGATATAATTCATTAGCGGGTACACCAGATGGTGCTCGACAGGGAATATCAGGAACAGCACTAGAGTCGTATACAGTTATTCAGAAATACAATTCAAGATTAGCTAAATTTGTAGATTACTATTACTTCTGGGTGAAAAATAGAAATGATTTAATAAAAAACAGTACGGTTGTTAGAAAAAATACAACGGCATATGTGGCAAATCTAATTAAAAATCCACAAAGGTGGGGTAGATATTACTCTATTACCGACACAAATAAAATTTTACTTAACAATGTAAGATCTGTTGTAAACGATACAATAATTCTAAATGTAGATATAAGAACAAACACATTTGATGGTGATGCACACTCGGTTTGGAAATTAGCTAGAGAGGGAGATAAGGATTGGAGACCAGGTCACCAAGTAGAAACACGTTGGTGGGATTCTTTGGTAGGTAAAACTAGCACAGGTGATGTTGTGCCGGATAAAAATTTACCTGTAAATGAAAGATACGGAAACGAGATAAGACCAAGACAAAGTTGGTACATTGATAGATTTTCTGCATTAAAAGAAATTATAGATTATACAAATAGTGTTTTAAAACTAACTCCATTAGCAGGACAATTAAGTTTAACAAATCTAGATTCAAAAGAGCCAGAACCAACTGCACAAAGTTTAGAATGGGACGCAAGTGTAGAGACATATGCAGATCTAAGTTACATAAACACAGGCGACTTATCAGGAATAGTAAAATATCTTGTTAAGGCAGACGAAACTGCTAATAACTTTTGGGCAATATACACTTGGGACGGCACTTCGTGGTCACGATCAAAAATTCAAACATATAACACTTCTCAATTCTGGAATTACATTGATTGGTACAAAGCAGACGGTGATATGGCGCATAATGAAAATACAAAAATTGATAAGCAGGTTGCTTACGAATATGAACTAGATACACTTTCGATAGAAACAGGTAAACATGTAAAAGTTACTCAAGCTAATACAGGTGGCTGGAAATTATACATGAAAACTGTAACAGGTTGGGAAAATGTTGGAACGCAAAACGGAACAATAAGAATATCAACTAAATTATATGATTATTCTCAGGAGGCTACAGGATTTGCTGGTAATGATACTTTCGATGACAATTTCTTTGATCAAGAACCAAATACTGAAACAAGAAAAATTTTAACAGCATTAAGAAATGATATATTTGTAAATGATCTTGCAATAGAATATAACACATTGTTCTTTACTGGTCTAAGAAGAGTTTTAAGTGAGCAGACCTACGTGGACTGGATGTACAAAACTAGTTTCATCACTGCGGTGAACAAAGTAAGACAGTTTGATCAAAGAAGAACTTATACGTCAGGAACAGACAGTTGGATAGAAAGTTACATAAATGAGGTCAAACCTTTCCACACAAAATTAAGAGAATATAAATTAGGTTACACAGCACCCGAACAACACGACGGTGTGTTTACAGATTTTGACAATCCACCTTTCTATGATGCTACTAAAAGCAAAGTAAGATCACTTGATGTTAATATTGATACTGCAAAATTAAAACAGTTTCCATGGCAGTTATGGTATGACTATCACAAAAAACACGTACAATCTATTACCGTATATCATGGTGGATCAGGTTATGAAAAAGCACCAACAGTTACAATAACAGGAGATGATTCAACCTCTGCCACAGCAACAGCGACACTAGTTGCAGGAGTTGTTACTGCTATAACAGTGACCGGAGTTGGGTTTGGATATTCCACAACACCAACAGTTACAATAACAGGTGGTATGAATGACGGATCAGCGCCATCAGATCCGGCTAAGGCATATGCTAATCTTGGAAATGATCTTGTCAGAGATTTTGATACAACTATTAAGTTTGATAGGATATCAAGTACCTCAAACGTAGTGGATTGGAAAGCAAATACAACTTACAAATATGGATCTTTGATTAGATACAAAAACGAATTATATAAAGCGACAAATGAATTTACAAGCACAACAGATTTTGATGATAATGTAGGAAGCGTATACAAATACATTGGTAACGAATCCGCACTTACGGCGGCTGATAGGATAAAAGGTTTCTACACACCAGAAGATGGAATGCCAGGAAATGAATTATCTCAGTTGATGTCGGGTGTTGACTATGGAGGTACCATGGTATCTGGATTATTATTTGATCAAAGTCAAGGTTGGGATCAATCTAAATGGTATGACTATCCATGGGATAACTATGGGCTATCTAGAGTACAGGCATTTATTGCAGATGGTACAACAAGCTCTTATACTTTTACAACAACACCAGCATTGGGCGATGTTTATTATGTGTACACTACAAAAGATGACAGTACTAGAACAAAACTTTCAGATATTATTACAGGAGACGGAAGTACAAAAACATTTACATTAAGTTCTGCACCAGATCAAAACGCACTAGTTGAGTTTATACCTGCAGATGACGACGGTGTATTAACACCAACTGACGATAGAACATTAGATTCAATAATCAAAGGTGGTCTGTTTACAAAAGGCGGGCTTTACGCTTCGGCGTTGGGTTCTGCACCATCAGATATTAATTTAGATGGTGATGAGTTTGTTTCGGCAACAACAAGTTATGCACCAGAAGAAACAGTACCAGGTCAAATATTTGACACACTAGACATAAAAGTTTACACAGCACCCGAATCAGGAGTGCCAATAATAAGTGAAAACAATTACAGAGGAGATGGTGCAACGGCAATATTTGCATTGGGAGAACATCCTGGTACATTAGGTTCAGTATCGGTATCAGTAGACGGTGTCTTAAAAAGAATTACCACACACTACACAGTAAACGTTGGAAATAAGACAGTTACTTTTGATCCAGCACCTGCATTAAACAGTATTGTATCTATAAAAACTTTTGCAATATCAGGACAGAATTATAGAGTGTTGGATACATTTAGGGGTGACGGATCCACTGTACAGTACACAACAAGTACAAGTGACGACTTCCAGTTAGATTCAACACAAGGACAACTATATGTTACAATAGATGGTGTGCCTACTACTGCATTTACTTCAGCAAGTGTTAATAAAAGAATACAGCTTACTTTTAGTTCGGCACCTGGTGCTAACGCATTTGTTCAAGTAGCAGGATTTAATCAAGCACCTGCAACAAGAAGTTATGCAAGTATTAGATCTGAACTATTAACTTATGATGGATCGACAGAAAAATTTGCCTTAACATATCCACCAGGATCATCTACGCCGTATCATAATTTAACTATGGTCGAACTTGATGGCAAGATATTAAGAGGTCCAGACACAACATACTACAAAGGTGATGGAACAACATATGCATTCGGAGTAGTAGCGGGTTTGAGTGACGAGTCAACGGTAGATCCAGCAAAAACTATCACAAATTCAAATCAGATAGAAGTTTATTACAATGGTAGAAAATTAACCGAAGGGTCATTAGCATCTGGAGGAAACTACACAGTAAATTTAGGTACGCAACAAGTACAAACCAACGCCGCACCAAACTCTAATGATATAATTGCAATCACGACTCTTGTTGACAAACATTATCAGATCGAAGATCAGTCAAGTTCACCAACTTTAGTATTAGATGAAACTAAACTTGCGGCTGACGGATATAGTTTAACAAGTGGATCAGTATTGAAAGTTACAACATTTAATAATGCATTGGGAATGAAACATAGAAGAGAAGTATTAGAAGGTAGACCAAGTGGTATACATAAATTAAGATTTGCACCATTCAATTCATCTTATATGTTTGTTTGGTTGAATGGTACACAACTTACACAGGGATATGATTATACATTATCCGACAACACTTTAACAATCGCAGGCAAAACTATCACATCATCAGATAGGATAGATGTTATGTATTTTGCAGTTGATTCTGCCGCGAATGCAACAGGATTTAGAATATTTAAAGACATGTTAAACAGAACATTCTATAAACGTATTAATAAAAATGCTACAACAGAATTAGTAGAAACTTTAGCCACTGACGCAACTGAGATTAAAATTAAAAATGGTGCGATATTGCCACAACCACAGGCTGTCATAAGCTCGGATGGATCAACGGTGCAATCGGTCATACCAGGAGTAGTGTTTATAGGCAAAGAAAGAATAGAATATTTTACCAAGACAAACAATTCGTTGGGACAACTACAACGTGGAACACTTGGAACAGGAATTAAGGAGCATGGATCAGGCGCTGAAGTGGTAGATGCGTCAGGTACTCAAACCATCCCTTATGTAGACACAGTGTACACCAACACCTTTACAGGTGACGGAAGTACGCTTACATTTACACTATCACAAACCCCATCATCCGCTAGTGAGTTAGACATATTCATTGGTGGCCAACGATTGTTGCTCACTAGCGAGGATGGATCTACAATCAATTACTCTGTGGACGGAAGCACAGCGGCAGTGACTTTAAGTTCTGTGCCAGCTGATGGAACACAGGTTAAAATACTACATAAGAAAGGACAGGTCTGGTACACAGCAGGAGCAGATGGTAATCCATCAAACGGTAAGGGATTACAAGCTTCTACGACTCAGCAGGCTAAATTCATAGCTGACGAGCCTACAAATGCACCTGAATAAATACACTAGATGACACAAGATACTAAACCAACTGAATCAAACGAAGAGAATAAAAAGCCTCAAGATAACACAGGTGTTATGATGACGGGGCATATTAAGATATTCGACCCAGAGACGGGCGAGGTGATTGTAGATAAAAGAAATGCAATTCACTATGAAAATATGTCTCAGGCATTAGCTAATTCATTAGGAAACAAAACAACAGGATTTATACACGAGATGGCCTTTGGAAATGGTGGTACATCTGTTGATCCAACAGGTATCATTACATACCTAACACCGAATTCTACAGGATCAACTGCAACACTTTACAATCAAACTTACTATAAAGTAATAGATGATAATTCTACAACAAACAAAGACACATCAAGAAACAAAATGGAAGTGAGACATATATCAGGTAACAAGTATACTGACATTGTTTGCACTTGTACTCTTGATTACGGTGAACCAACTGGACAAGATTCATTTGACAACACAACTAATTTTAATGGCGCATATGTATTTGATGAGCTAGGGTTAAAAAGTTGGGAAGGTTCAGAGAATGGTGGAACTAATAAGTTATTAACACACGTTGTATTCCACCCAGTGCAAAAATCATTAAACAGATTAATACAGATTGACTACACTTTAAGAATACAAAGTTTAACAACATTTACTGAAACAAGTTCAACTGCGTTGTCAACTTCGAATACAGTGAGTGGTACAACATCAGGTGGTAACACAGGATATTAATAGATGGCATATACAGTAAACAAGAGCAATAATTCTGCTTCACCTAACCAGTACATAGTACAGGATGGTGTTGTAAACACACAAACAGATTTAAGCTTCATAGGAAAAGGTTATGCAGGATACGGTGAACTTATTGCTGAAAACTTTTTACACTTACTAGAAAACTTTTCAAATAGTACAGAACCAACAAAACCGGTTCAAGGACAGCTTTACTATGATTCAACTAACAATAGATTAAAAGTTTACACAGGAACACAGTTTGTTCCTGCAGGCGGAAACGCACCATACCAGAGTACACAACCAGTTGGTATTCAACAAGGTGACTTATGGATTGATTCTGATATTGGACAATTATTTTTTTATAATGGTTCACAAAGTGTACTAGTAGGTCCACCTTCCTCAACAGGATCTCTTAATGGTTTTGTATTTGAAGCAGTAACAGATTCAACAGCATCAAGTAAAAATATTACAAAATGGTACAGTGATGGTACATTGATCGCAATGATATCAGATACTGAATTTACACCGCAATCATCTATTACAGGTTTTGCAACAGTCAAAAAAGGTATTACACTAACAACTTCACCTACTGGGATAAAGTTACAAGGTACTGCCACTGACGCGGATGCACTAGGCGGAGTAGCGGCGGCATCTTTCTTAAGATCAGATGCTAATGATACCACAACAGGAACACTAGGTATTGTAACTGACTCTGGAATGACAGTTGGTGCAGATAACGACTTATCACTTACTGTTGACGGAACAGGTGCAATTATTTCAAACACAGTACAAGACACAGATATAACATTTAAAGTTAACGATGGTGGTGTAACAACAACTGTTATGACGATAGATGGTCAAGAAGCTAGAGTAGGTATAGGTACAGCAACACCAAGTACTAAATTAGATGTTTCAGGAACTATAAATGCAACAGCATTTACTGGTCCACTTACCGGTGCAGTAACAACATCCGGAATGCAAGTTACACAAAACGGAACAATTATTTTTGAAGGTAGTGTAGACGATAACTTTGAAACTACATTGACAGTAGCAAATCCTACAGCAGACAGAACAATAACAATTCCAAACGTTACAGGTACTTTGATCACAACAGGTGATGCAGGATCAATATCATCTGGAATGTTTGCATCAAGCGTACAATTACAGATATTAAGTTCAACTGGGACAGTGCTCAAAACGATATTCGGCGCTGGAGCGTAATGACCGTACGAACACCTTTATATTACAACGGATCACAGCTCCAGGAAATGAAGAGCTCGGATCTTACAAAATGTTATCAATGTGCAATATATGGCTATTCTCAAAATCCATCCAGAACATTAACGGTAGCAGGATCGGGTGGAAACTTAACATCTATAAACGATACTAGATTACAGGCAGGCGCGGCCAGCACAGCATCAGGAAGTTTTCCTAGCGAAGCAACAACGGCAGAGCCTAGCACAGTGACAACGGCCTATCAACGTATTACAACAGCCGCGGCATCTGTAACTACAACATCGGATTCGGGAAAAACTTTTCCTGTTTATTGGACAGGTACACAGGTGAAACACATGTCAGAAACCGATTTGCTAGATACTTTTATCTATCCTGCCATTAACTTAATGGCTACAGGTGACATAACATCAGATCAGGGAGGTACGTATCATATTTCTACATCAACAACTGTTACAGGATCAACTTTAGTATCATCAACACCAGTGTTCACAGACACTAGAGCAGATACATCTTTGTATTCAGCAAGTGAGATTGGTGAAACACTAGATCAACCAACAACAATTACAAACTATTATCTACAGAGAATAGATGGCGTGTTACCAAGCACAATGAATCCACCGATATATGCCGACGCATCTAATAATCTTAAGCAGTACGATGTAACAGCTTTGGCAACACTGTTAGGTGAGTTTGTGAGAAAACAAGTAGTAAGTTCTGCAACCGGTTACACACTGCAATATAATATTGACGGTAGTGGAAACCAAAGAGGTTCAGCAATGGTAAACACAGCTCTAACAGGAGGAAGTGGTAATTATCAAACAAGATTTGTAGGCGGAAGCGATTACAGAGCTCAAGAATTCCCAGACGGAACACCCGCAACAGCAAATACATACGCTTTTAAGATCAACAAATCATAGGTGTTGACTTCTAGTATGGAGTAACTTATAATATAACGAAAGGATTAAATTATGGCAATATTCAGTGGTAAAATCATAGAAGCATATTTTACAAACTCAGAAAATAATGCAGTAGAAGTAATCTACAAGGATGGTGAAAAAGCTATCAATTACTATCTAGCTGTGGATTTTAACAATAAGGATTTTAAAGATTTAATTGCAGAGTATAACACAGATAAAATTAGCGAATCTACGATAGCAAGGAATAGAAATTACGCCAAGCAGTTAAGCGATATGGTGGATGCTGGAATAAAAGCAAAGACTGATGTAAAGCAAAGACTTTCAGCTGAAGATCTTGTAAAGAAAATATTAAATTTTGATTCTAGTGATCCAGAAAGTCAGGAAATATTGTTTACATTGAAGGTAGAAATTTTTGAAACGAAAAGGATAAAAGATTCTACAGACAAAGAGTTAAAAGCTAGACTACGATCAACAAAAACGCCAATTGATCTATTAGTTGCCTATAACGAAATAAATGATTGATGTATATTGTGTTAATGTTGGAACAAAATATAATAGAGATTTTGACAAAAAGTTAAAAGAATCTATTGATAAACATCTCACGTTAGAACATACATTTACTTGCCTAACAGACAAGCCCGAAAAAGAATATGACAAGCCAGTTACTCACCCCGAACTACGAGGTGTTTTTCATAAATTATCACTATTTCAATTTACCGGTAACTGTTTGTTTTTTGATTTAGATATTCAAATTAATGACAATATTGATTTTTTAGCAAGTGATTTTAGACGTCTTACACTTATAGATAGCAGTCCTTGGAAACAAGACTCATTAAGAGATCCATTAAAATTTAAGATAACACAAAATACATTAGTAAATTCGTCTGTCATGAGATGGAGCGATGAAAGAAAAGTATTTGAAAAATTTATGAAACATCGAGATATGTATGTGCGACTGTATTCTGGTATCGACAGATATATCTATAACGAAGGTATAGAATACAAGTATTTTATGGGAAATGCAATATCTAGTTGGCAGGAGGATGTAAGTCATAATACAATAATGTTACACAACCAAAAATATGTTTGATAGAAATACATTAGATACTTTTAAAATGCTACTGGAAAAATATCCAGATAGGATCATGGATCTATATAACAGTTTTAGCACCAACCAGTATGCAAGTAAAGACTGGTTGATTGAAAAATTAAACGAATACCCTCACCATTATAAATGTAAAACTTTAGATAAGAGAGTCAATATATGTCTTTTAGCAAGTTGGTATGGATTATTAGCATATAGAATGATAGAAAAATTTGAATTAAAGAAAATAGGAAATATAGATTGCATTGACTTTGATCCTAAAACAAAATCAATTGCAAAAAGGCTATGGAAAAAAACAGAGGCAGATAATTTAAAGAACGGCAAGTTAACATACGTAAAATTTATAGAGCAAGATATTAAAGATATTGAAAAGCTAGAATATCCTATAGTAGTTTGCACATCTTGTGAACATTTAGAACAAGATATAATTTATGACACTATAAACAAATTAGAAGAACACACATTGGTCGTTTTACAGAACAACAATTACAAAGAAGTGATAGAACACGTGAATACTGTTGACACTCTTGATAATTTTGCAAATCAGTATGTATCAAAATTGAGAAATATCAAAATGTACGAAAAAGATTTTATCAAATACAAAAGATTCATGATTATTGGGACAAAAACATGATAGAGGATATACTTAAAAAAAGAACAAATATAAACTTTTTTAAAAAAGATAAGATACCCGAGAAAAAAGTAATACAGGATATTTTAGACAAAGCTCACAAGCTAACACCACACAAGAATAATTTTTGGCATTATGAAGTTGATGTGTATGGTCCAGAGCACGAAGAACAGAAAAGAAAAGTAGCACTAGCAACTGTATGTAGTGGACATAAAGATTTTTATAGACAAACAAACTTGACTGATCAAGATTGGAAAAATCTAGATAACTCTTATCAAGACTGGCTAGACTATCACCATGGTGATGAGACAAAATCGTATGTCATTAAGGACAAATGGCACTTCAATGAACAAGTAACTGCACCTTATCTTTTAGGATATTATCCTGCTGAGACAAAAGTTAAGGAATCACAAAAGCAAGGGGAGTATTTTACTAGAGGTCGAGCATCCGAAGTGTTTAGCAACCTTACTAAAGTTTCAAAAGACGAATTTAATATGCAGGCAGGTATGCATTCCATGGTAACCTCAATGCTGGCACTAGAGCAAGGCTTAGATGTATCGTTTTGTAAGTGTTACTTTTACAACAAGCACATACATACAGACGTTTTAGAGAGAAAAGGACTAACTTTTCTTTTAGGTATTGGGTATAGAGACCAAGATACAAAGCAGTATAAGAGTTGGATTGAAAAACCCGAACTAGATGAGGTAGTGAAATGGCGATGAAGATAATGGCAGTTCGTATAGGTGACAGATACGGACCAGAATACGAAAAATATCTAGAAGAAAAACTACCTGAATACGAATTTATGTGGATACGTAAGCCCATTCGAGAAGATGTTTTGTTGCAGTGGAACAAGATACATGGAATGAGCTTGGATATACACGAACCTATTTGTGTTATTGACATCGATATCTTACTTGTTAACAATTACAAGGAATTATTTGAGTACCCTATTAAAAAAGGGCAATTTCTTTCCATACCAGGTTGGTGGAGAGACACTGAAAAAAAGAGATACAAGATAAATGGTGGATTTTTTAAGTATTATCCAACAGACTGCAGATACATCTATGACAAGTTTATGGAAGATCCGGACCTATGGCAGAACTATTACATCAAACGAGGCATAGCAAGAGGACCAGTAAACGGTGAACAGTATTTTGTTGAGGATAACGTCAATGAGGAGTTAGAACTTATCACTGTGCCCGAGAGTTGGGTTTGCAGATGGTGTGCAAAAGAAGAAATAGGAGTTAAAAATTTTGATTTAAATAAATGGAAAGTGAAAACGAGCCAGTTATACAAGAATGTAACCGGCAACGATTACGTTTATTTGGGAGGTGAATTTCATCCTGACATAAAAATGGTGCATTTTACCCATGCCACAAATAAACCACATGATTGGGAAGATATAAATGAGTTTAGATAAAACAAATAACAAAACATACTGTCCTGTGATGTTTGATACAATATATTCCAGTAATAATTCTGATTGCTATAACCTATGTTGTTATGCAAATGGAGGGTTAAAGCTGGATGAAAAATATAAGCAGTCGACCCACACACCATTTGAATTCTTTTTGTCAGACGAAATGAACGATTTACGGGATAAGGTAATGAATGGTGTCAAAATTAAGCAGTGTACAAGATGTTATACCGAAGAAGACACTTATGGCTACTCCTCAAGAACAAGATATTTAGAGCAATACAAACAGGGAAAAGGATATTTGCCTACAGAAGTTGGAAGAATTGATTTTAAATTAAGACACTTTGGAAATTTTTGCAATTTAAGTTGTATTATGTGCAATCCTTGGAACAGTACAACGAGAGCAAAAGAACTAAAAGATAGCAATACGGAAAAGTTTGTTACTGATGGGTACAGAGAGTATTATTACGAAAATCTAAATTACAAAACATATGAAAATTTTAGGAAATCTATAATAGAAAACATACACCTAATAGACAGATTTTTAATCACCGGCGGAGAACCATTGCAGATGCCCAAAGTTTGGCAGTTTCTTATGGAAGATGTACCTGAAGAATTTGCAAAAAATATAGAATTAATTTTTGACACTAATGCTACAAAATTACAATATAAAAAATATGATTTTACGGATTTGGTCGATAGATATAAAGACGCAAAACTTAATGTGTCCTGTGATCATGTAGGAAAAAAACTTGCTTTCCAGAGATATCCCATAGATGTTGATGAGTTTGAAAACAATCTAATGTCATACAACAAATATATTCATAGGATTCAGATAAGTGTCTCATTATTAAATGTTTTTGATCTTGACGAAATATACGAATACTATCAAGATAATTTTAATGTAACCGTCTCGTCTAATTCATATGTAGTAGGACCCGTAATATTATCAGTAAAAAATCTAAAACCACAGATCAAGAAAGATCTTATACAAAAATATGGTCATTTAGCAACACACGACAAGCTGTTTTTTAATGAGCTTAAAAAGAATTCGAATAGAAGCATGAAGGATATGACGGTTAAATATCTAGATAAGATATCCAAATTTAGAAACATGGATTGGAGAGAAATTTGGGGTAATCGAGTAGTAGAGAGTTTGATATGATAGTGATATATGGATATATGATTTATTGGGTATTAGCGGCAGTAGGCATCACCTACGGATATCACAGATATTTTGCACATAATACGTACAAGGCAAATCCACTAATCGAAATATTACTTTTATACATTGGTTTACTATGTGGCGGCAGGAGTGCATTAACTTGGGCCGGTGTACACAGAATACACCACGAATTTGCAGATACCGATAAGGATCCACATAGTCCTAAAAATTATCCCTGGTATGTAATACTTTTCAGTTTATGGAAAGTAAAACAAATACCAAGAAAACACATATTAGATCTTCTTCAAAACCCAAGAGTTATGTTTTACCACAAATATGGCAAGTACATTTTAGCAACACATTGGATTATTACAACCTTGCTTTTTGGCGTAAATGCAGTTATAATAAACTCTATGTTGATTATTCTTTCATATGTGGGTTTTGGTATTTTAAACTTTTTTGGTCATGATGCCAAAGGTCCTGCAAACAATTTTTTAATAAATTTAATTGCACCGTTTGAGGGTAGCCACAGGGATCATCATGAATACAGTAAAATTTAATAGAGACAGTAGTGTAGAATACGTACACATGAACTTTGATGTTCCTGTAAAACAACTCTTAACAGAGTACGAATTAATTAAAGACAAATTAGTAATACACAGACCAGAAGATGGACATAAAGATTGGTGTGCTGTAACACTTTATGGTTTTGATTCAGACAAAACAAATAGTCACTGGGAGTATGATAGAAGAAAAAAACGTCCAGAAATTACCGATGTTGGAGATAGATGTCCTAGGACTATCGAATGGGTGAAAAGTTTACCTTATGCTAGAATAGACGATATTAGATTTTTAGTGATTAAGCCAAAAGGTTACATAACAAAACACATTGATGTTCCAGAACGCAATTGGTTGGAACCTTTAAACATATGTTTAAGTTATCCAGCCGGCAATAAATTTGTACTAAACAATAAACAAGTTGATTACGTCCCCGGAATGCCTTTAGTGTTAAACATACACTATGAACACTATGTTGAAAATAATTCAGATGAAGAAAGAGTACACCTTCTAGTACACGGAAAAAAGAAAAAGGAGTTTTGGGATAATGTTCACAGCTGGAGATAACAATTTTGCAAATAAAAATAGTGAATGTGATGTACTGACATTTATCCCGGAAGAAAGAATAGATATCATACACAAACTCAAAACTATAAATTTTGGTTCAGACGAATTAGCAAAAAATTACGAAAATATAGATTGGTTTGATTTAGAATGTATAACTGTCTTATTGAAAAATGATGATGTATTAGGATTTAGTTCTGCATGGCATCGTAAAGAGTTTTATAAGCCAGGAGAAGTGAGAATATTAAATAGATATTGGGAACATAATAAACTAAGAATGCCAGGACGCCTAATTGCTAGGCCTCATCTAGTAGCAACAGTACAGCATCAACTTCATTATGTGAAAGAAGCTGGTTATAAAGAAGCATTTATTAGTAGAGAACGTAACCCAGGATATATGAAGAGACTTGTAAAAGAAATTGGTAAAAAAACAAATACAACATGGAATTTTCATGACGAAAAAGTATGTGTATGTGATAAAAAAGATGCAGGGTGTTGGCAGTACAAAGGAACTTATGAAATTAAAAACTAGATATGAATTACCTCCTTTTGTAAAACTTAATCAAACATTTGATGTTGATAAAATGATTAGGGTTGTACAAGATATGCCTGTAGCAGAAGATGATCTAAAAACAAAATACGGTTATGGGGTCAAAGTGGGAGGACAAGCACCTAAACTTCAAAAAGCATTTGGATTAAAATTTGATTCTATCGAAGATGCTTACAAGTTTTTACAGGACAATGATGTAAATGAGTCTGAACTAAGAAAAGGGTTAGGCAATAAAAGAATGGCATGGGATTACAGAAACTATGTAAAACCATTTGAGAATTATATACAAAAAGACGGAAATGGCAAGTACGAAGTAAACGGATCGCCGTACAAACAAATAGCATTGACACAATATAATCCAAAAGAAGAAAAAAGAGTATATGACAAGAAAATACCTAAAAGCAGATTAGATGAAAGACATTATAATAAAATTAAGGACTGGGTCAAAGGCACATATCTCGAAGAAGTTATAACTTCTTTTAAAGCAGAAACAACTAGAGCCAGAATAGCAATTATGGATCCTGGTGCCTATGTTGCTGAACATATAGATTACAACACAGACTATTCTGTGCGTTTCCATATACCCATTACAACTAATGAAGATTGTGGATTTTATTGTGTAGACAAGTCTGGTGAAAAAGTTTATCAAAAAATGGAACCTGGATCTTGCTGGTTCTTGAATCAAGGAATGAGACATTCTGCCTGGAACAAAGGTCCTACAACTAGATCACACATAATAATATCTTTACAAGGACAACAGGACCTAGATGAAATCGTCAATACACAGTAACAGCTGGACACTCACAATAAACGAGGATATAAAAAGCCTATCAACAGAAAAATTGCACGAAGTTGCAAAACTTTGTAACAGACATTACGTAGTAATTTTTAAGAATCAAACTCTCACAGTAAAAGATCAAATGAGAATTGCATCTAGTATTGGCACAGTAAAACTAGATCATGGAAGAGACGACAACGAAAAAGAAAGAATATTGATAGAACCTGGTGTTATAAGAGTCACTGGAGAACTTAACGACAAAGGTGAAAAAGGCTTGTTCGGACACGATGAAGAGCTAGACTGGCACACACATCACGCAAACGCAGTTAAACGTTTTCCATTTGTATGGCTATATGCAGTTAAAGGCAGTGTTGGATCTAGAACAAGCTGGATCAATCAAGAAATGGCCTATAACGATCTATCAATCAATATGAAAGAAAAATTAGAAACAATAAAATATGCTTCCGGCTACAAGGTAGGATCATTTAGTGACATGGCAGTTGCTAAAGAAAAAATAAATTATGAGAATCCTATTAATTTAGTGCATACGAATAAGGAAGGTAAAAAAGGACTTTACTTTCCGTTCCAACAAGTGTATGATATAGTGGAAGGAGCAACAAAAGAAGAATGGACCGACTTACATGAATTTTTAAAAAGTCATTGCACACAGGAAAAATACATTTACCATCATGAATGGGAGGACAACGATCTTGTAATTTCTGAACAATGGTTAAGTATTCATAAAAGATGGAAATTTAATGGCATGAAAGATAGATTATTACACAGGATTGCACTTGATTACGACAAAGCATATGAAGAAAAATTGGCATAAAAATTTTTTTATTGAAACAGATTTTAAAGTTGATCCTAGTTTCTGGGACAATTATTTTAATGGCAAATGGGAAGACAGTAATAAACTTTATTCGGAATATGTTGATGAGGCCACAGGCGGAAAACAAATGAACAAATTTTTTGTACAGGAGATACACAATTTTGATCGTAAATTACTGCGACTTATGAAAAATATATGGAACGAGTTTGGGTTCAGACCCAAAGAATTTAGATGTAATTTTTTTAGAGTGTTAGAGGGTGGCGAATTACCCATTCACGTTGATAATAAAAGTAAATGCTCTTTTGTAATACCTGTAACCGAAAATACAGGAGAATTATATTTTGATGACGGAAATGAAAGTGATAGCATACTTTACGATTCAATGGTAGTTTTAAACACAAAGAAACCACACGGAGTAAAATCTCCGTCAAAAGAAAGAATAGTATTTCACATGGGAGTCCACGATGTCGGGTTTGAAAACCTTTCTTGAGTATGATGTGCGAAAGTACTTTGAACAGTACACTCAATTCGAAGGAAAAACTGTACTAGACTTTGGTTGTAGTCGTGCAAACTTTATTAGGTATAAACCTCACGGCAATTACACAGGCATAGATATCAGGGAAGATATAATACACAAGAATAAGTTTGATTACCCTCATTACAAGTTTGATCATTACGATGGATACAATTACATGTACAATAATCAAGGAGCAGAGCAATTACAACTTAAAAATCACTATGATGTTTGTGTTGCTTTTTCGGTATTCACACATCATACAATAGAGGAAACAAGAGAAACTGTGAACATATTAAAAGAGCATTGTGATAATTTATACATAAGTTACTATTCAAATAAAGATAAATTCGCCTATGAAAGGGTATGCTGGTTTAGAAACTTGGAAGCAAATATGTGGGACAACATTAGTAAACATGATGTATTTTATTTAAAAACAGATAGATGGCTTTGGAGTTTTTATGACGATGAATTTTTAGAAAACACATTAGGTGGTAAATCTCACGCAACAGGATTTCCGGAAAATGATTTGAGAGGAATGCAAAGATGCCTAGTGATATAACACATTACGAATTACCGGAATTTTTACCCGAGGATATAAAAAAAGAACTATTGGATATAGGCATGAATCTAAAAGATGAGGATTGGACAATACATAAATCTACGAAAACAGGCAAACCTAGTGTGCTTAATTTTTATGATTTAAAAAGGACATTTCATGGTAGGAACTGTTACTTGGTAATGATACGCCCTAACGCTGTGCAAGATTGGCACACCGATGGTGGCAAACGTAACACTGCTTTAATATATCCACTAACAGAAAATTATGCACCTTGTAAATTTCAGCCAGGTGAGACAGCGTCGCCTATATTTTTAAACACACAGGCCAGACATGCAGTATTCAATAATAACAGTAAACGTATAAATCTAAACATATCGTTTGAGGACGGTATAGAAACTTGTATAGATTTTTTTAAAGGTATAGACACATATGAACTTGATCCATCTTAATTACAAAATAGATAAAGAAAAATATAAAAAAATATTTTATGATATACATCAACGTGGAGAATGGTATCAATGGAAAAAATTTGAACCTAAATTGTCATGGTGGAAAGTTTACTTGTCTGATGATTCTGATATAAGGCACTTGACAAAAGAAGTAGAAGAGGATTTGGGAATATGGGGTATGAATACATATCCTAGATTTGCCTATTTGTTCGCAAACAACAATGTTCCGCCACATGTGGACGAGGACGACATGACCAGTATACAAATAAATTTATTTGACAAACAACCCACCATGGTGGTAGAGGATCAACAAGTTCCATATGAATGTGTGTTGTTAGAAAATGGCAAATTAAAACACTGGGTAGAACCCGTAAATTATGATAGATTGATGTTAAAATTTTGTATTAGACATCCATGGGAAGAAATTATAAAAAGGATACCAAATGAAATACAACACAGATAGACCGTTCACACAGGAAGAACTTAAAAAAATGGATATCATACATGATACGAATCCCTCTCTTTTTGAAGATCAGTATGACGAGAGTTATATCAAACAAAATTTTATTAGTGATGCAGAACGCGATACTCTATCGTTATTTTTTAAGGATAACTTTGACAAAATAGGACTGAATATTAATGATCATGTGTTGCACATAACTTATCCAATGTTGATAAAAGAAATATCAGATATTGTAAGACCAAAAATATACGAACATTTTGGAGATGATGTTATATTTTATAGTGACGTAGCAAAAGATGATCCAATGAGCGTTGGCGATCAATTTTTTAAATCTGTTCGACCTTACGGATTACACACAGATGCAGTGACACACATTAATGGATTTAGACCCTATAAGGATATTATTATTCCGATAGATTTAGATAAAATTGAAGAAACACATTACGTAACATTTAATCAGAGATATAGGGGCAGGGCAACACATTTTATGAAGGGTAGGATCATTGGCAGTTTTGCCAACTATGCGAATGTAATAAGACATCAACCTTATAAATTTTACGGTGTTGAGAATATAGATCATAACGAAAAAGATATGTTAATTTTAGAAAAAATAATGCCAGAGCATATACCTATGTCGATATATGAAGGATTATCGATAGAGAAAATATTTAAATGGAAACCAAAAGATGCAATAATACATGATGCAAGTGTTTTACACGCTCCCACAGATTTCAGACAACAAGGCGCAGAGTACAAAACAGGACTAACATTACACCTTATGAAGGCAGACAAGACATATAATAACAGATTAGAAGGATATTATACTCCGTTTAGCAGGTACACAAAGCCTTTAAAGGCAGTTCCCAAAGCCTTTAATTAAAGCATAAATATCCGTATATGGCATATAAAATTAACAATACATTCGGAACTCTACTGGTAACATTAGCAGATGGTACCATCGATACAGCCACAACTGACCTAACTCTCTTTGGAAAAGGGTATGCAGGGTTTGGTGAGAGATTGAATGAAAACTTTATCAAGCTATTAGAAAATTTTAATAACACGTCTTCTCCTGTTAACAAGCAACAAGGACAGTTATGGTTCGATCAAACCAACAAACAGATTAATGTTTACACAGGTGCAAAATGGAAACCAGTAGGATCTACAACAAACTCTAACACTGCACCAACCAATTCGGTACAGGGTGACATGTGGTATGATACAGCAAACAATCAGCTCTACGTGTACACAGGTTTGGCATGGACACTAATTGGTCCAACGACAGTTGCAGGATCAGGTGTAACACAGACAGTTGCAGAAACAGTTCAGGACAACACAGGTGTTAACAAATCAATATTAAAACTAGTAACTGGAGATGTGGTTGTTGGTGTAATATCAAACCTAGCATTCACACCAAGTTCAACAGAAACAAACGGTGCGGCATTGATTGCGGCAGGTTTCTCAAGTGTGGCACAAGGTTTGCAACTTTCAAGCACAGTTTCAAGTGCAAAATTTAGAGGAACAGCAACTGACTCGGATGCACTTGGTGGTGCGGCGGCGTCAACATTTTTAAAATCAGATTCAAACGACACTTCGACAGGTACACTAGGTTTATTAGTTGACGGAACAACACTGACTTTAGGTGCAGGTTCAGACATCACATTCACAATGGCCAGTGATAACTTAACTGTTGCACAAACAACACAAGACAAAGATATTATTTTCACAGTAAATGACGGCGGAAGTACAAAAACTTTAATGACCCTAGACGGTGACGAAGGAAAATTACAACTACCATTAGTAGGAGACATGACTGTCAAAGGTACAGCTGTCTTTGAAGGTAACATGGAAGTCAAAGGAACACAGACAGTGGTCAACAGCACAAATCTTACTGTTGAGGACAACATACTTGAATTAAACAGAAATGTTTCTACAGCATCAGGTATGCCAAATTATACAGGTATCAAAGCTAACAGAGGTGCAACTTCTAGTGCAACTGAACAAGACCTTTACTGGGTATGGGATGAAACATTTGCAGATGACGGCACAACAATTTATGGAAATGCAGGTGGTGCCTGGACAGCATTCAAGGCATCTTCTGTAGGAGACGAAATGTCTGCACCAACATTAGTGGACATTAGATCAAACATTGTACACGCGACATCAACTGCGGCACAGTACGCTGATTTGGCCGAGAGATACGAAGCAGACTGCGAGTTGGCAGTTGGAGAAGTTGTGATACTTGGTGGACATTCGGAAATTACCAAATGTCAAAAAGAATTAGATGACGCTGTATTTGGAGTAGTATCTGAATCACCAGCATTTTTAATGAACGCTCAAGCAGGAAATAACGACACCCACCCCATGATAGCACTCAAAGGACGTGTTATGGTTAAAATAAAGGGTAAAGGTGAGGCTGGAGATCGTGTGGTAAGTGCAGGAAACGGCGAAGCAAGAGTGGCCAATCTGGACGAATGCACATCGTTTAACGTGCTGGGCAGATTGATTAAAGCTAAATACAACGAAGAAACAACATTGACAGAGTGCGTAATAGGAGTTAAATAATTTTATGGGATATGTAGCAGGGGAAACAATTAAGGACGACGAGTATAACACGTTTGTGAACAGCTCGAGTTCACCATTTGGATATAATCATTTTGCAGGAACAGGATCAGCACAATATGGTCTTGGACAAACACACATAAACACAGTACAAAATGCCAATCATTCTATTACGGCATCACAGTGGAACACATTATTAACAGGTATGGACAACATAGGAAACCATACAAACGATACTCTAACAGCGAGAACACAGGTCACAGCAGGTGACACAATAAAAATTAAAGCGGCAGTTGAGGCAGACTTGGCGTCTTTGGCGGCAGAGGTTGCGGCGGGATCAACTTCAGCAACGGCATTGGGAACAAACGCAGTTGGTTCAAGTACAAACAGTGGTACTTGGAATTCAACATCCACTATTGAAAGATCAGTGACGTTTGCAGATGCAGACAAGATGAGACACTTTTTCAACGGTGGTGGAAAGATCAGAATCGATCCATCATGCATAACAGGTATTGACGGATCAAAAGATGATGTGTTTAATGATCTTACAGTAACAGCAACAGGAAACTTAGACATAGGATCACAAACTTCTACAAGATCTGGGTCAGGCGAAACACAGACAACAAACGGTTTGGCAATTGGCTTCCATGATCTTACAACTTCATACCAGACAATTTTAAAATTGACTTCAGACAACTCAGGTTACACATCAAACACAGTTGAGTATTTTGCCAAGTTAGATGCGGCAGTAGGAACGGCAGTAGTGATCACAGTCAAGATGGTTTCAACTGATGCAGACAACGATGACACGTACACGTCTCCGAACACATCAGGTGTGCCGGCAAATCCAAACGAAGCACCAAGGATGACATTGGCTCTGATCGAAGTATACCCAACTAACGCACAGGGTTTATCAGCAAACATACAGTCGGCTTCAAACGCAGAAGTTAGTAACTCAGCATCATAATAAATTAATTTTTACCAGGTTGCAATACCTCCATAATTATAATATAATTGTGGTATGGACATTGGCGAACTAAAAAAACAATCAGATCTTTCTTACGACATAGCGATTGCAAAACGCAACGCTCTTGAGAAAGCAAACACACGACAGATCATGGTTTATAACGAACATATCTTTCGTGCTGATCCACAAACAATTTGTTTGGTAAAAACATTGAAAGAAGATAGGAATTCTTTCTTTTTGCTAGACACAAATAATAATCCAGTTGAGATAACTGATCCGAGCGATTTTTTGTCTAAACTGATTGAGAGAAATCAAGAGAGCCTTAGTTCATACCATCAGATGTACAAAACATTTGAACGGAAAGGTGACTAATGACTCGAGGAATACTGCTATTCTGTTTTG
>MDTB01226576.1_pt1 | contig 32526 bp, 34 predicted proteins | sample 811161 | NCBI WGS metagenome assembly MDTB01 (sample SAMN05326650, study PRJNA326480) | marine metagenome | isolation source: seawater | place: Mediterranean Sea | collected 2009 | reverse complement strand
TTGAAGATGCAAAATTTAAATTTGAACAAGATATAGTCTTTAATCCTAAAAGTGAATTATCGTATCTTTATTTGTCAAAAATATTTAATAAACAAGACAAGAAAATATTAGAAGAAAAAAATTTAAATACAGTAATGTTATTAAATCCAAAAAATGAGGAGGCAATTTATAATCTTGCAAGATTAAAATTAAAATCTTCTGATTATAAAAAAAGTAAAGAATTAAATAAAAAATTAAAATCAATATGCAGTAAATTCTGTAACAAAAGTGATCAATTAAAAATCGAAATTGAAAATTTATCTAAAAAATAAATGCAATTTTATAATCATAAAGATAAAGTTTTAATTATTGATTTTGGCTCTCAAGTTACAAAATTAATAGCAAGAAGAATAAGGGAATTTGGAGTTTATTCTGAAATTATAACTCCGAAAAACTTTATTAAATTAAAAAAATTTCATAATATAAAAGGTTTAATACTTTCAGGAGGGCCATCTTCTGTTACAGCCACTACTTTTCAGACCGTCCCTAGATATATTTTTGAAAAAAAAATTCCAATATTGGGAATATGTTATGGTTTACAATTGATAGCTAAGATTTTTGGAGGAAAGATTAAATCTTCTAAAAAAAAAAGAGAATTTGGAAGAGCTATCTTATATAAAAAAAGCACCTCACTTTTAACAAAGAATTTTTTAAAAAATAAAAGATCTGTATGGATGAGTCATGAAGATGCAGTGATAAAATTGCCAAAAAATTTCAAATTAGTTGCATCTACTAAAGAGTCAAAATTTACTATCATAGAAAATACTAAAAATAAAATTTATGGGGTTCAATTTCATCCAGAGGTAACACATACAGATAAAGGAAAACAATTAATTAAAAATTTTTTATTCCCGATTTGTAAAATAAAAAAAAAATGGAGTGTTACATCTCAAAAAAAGCGATTAATAAATGAAATAAAAAATACTGTTAAAAAAGATAGAGTGATATGCGCATTATCTGGTGGTGTAGATAGCAGTGTTGTTGCATTATTAATAAATAAAGCAATCCAAAAAAATCTAATATGTATAATGGTAGATACTGGGTTGATGAGGAAAAATGAATTTAAATATACCTATGAAATTTTTAAAAAAAAATATAAACTAAATGTTAAGCTGATCAATGCTTCAAAGTTATTTTTAAATAAATTAAAAAATATAAGTAATCCAGAAAAAAAAAGAAAGATTATTGGAAATTTATTTATTAAAGTGTTTGAAAAAGAGGCTAAGAATTATAAAAATTTGAAATTTTTAGCTCAAGGGACTCTTTATCCTGATATTATTGAAAGTAAATCGTCAACTGGTAGCAAAACTTCTAAAATAAAATCTCACCACAATGTTGGAGGCTTACCTAAAAGAATGAATTTGAAATTAGTAGAACCTTTAAAAGACTTTTTTAAAGATGAAGTAAGAATTTTAGGTAAATCGTTGGGGTTGATTAAAAATATTAATTTTAAACATCCATTTCCTGGTCCTGGTTTAGGGATTAGAATTTTAGGAAATATTACCCCTGAAAGAGTAAAAATACTTCAAGAAGCAGATTATATTTTTATTAACGAGCTAATTAAATTCGGGCTTTATAAAAAGATATGGCAGGCGTATGCAGCACTACTTCCAATTAAAACAGTTGGAGTAATGGGTGATACAAGAACGTATGAGAATATTTGCCTGTTAAGAGCTGTGAAGTCGGAAGATGGGATGACGGCTGACTATTTCAGTTTACCTAAGAATTTTGTAGATAATATTTCTAATAAAATCGTAAATAATGTTAAAGGAATTAATAGAGTTGTATATGATATAACTTCTAAGCCTCCTAGCACTATTGAACTAGAATAATGAACAAAAAAATTAAAAAAATATTATTAAAAAAAAATAAGTCAAAAATAGTAAGTTTAACTGCCTATTCAAAAAGTATTGCTAAAATTTTGGATAAATACGTGGATATAGTTCTAGTTGGGGACTCTATGGCAAATGTTTTATATGCTCATAAAGATACTCATAAAATAACTTTAGAAAATATTATTCAACACACTATTAGTGTGAAAATGGGTATAAAAAATTCCTTACTCGTAGTTGATATGCCAAAAGGGACTTATAATAATTTTAAAAGTGCTGAGAAAAATATAAAACTAGTAATAAAGGAAACAGGATGTGATGCTATAAAAATAGAAAATAATAAAAAAAACTACAAAATTATTGAGAGATTAACAAAAAAGAAAATACCTGTAATGGGTCACATAGGGTTTACACCGCAGTTTAAAAAAAAATTTAAAATTGAAGGACAAACAAAAGCGGAAACTATTAAACTTTTAAAAGAAGCAAAATTAATACAAAAAGCAGGGGCATTTTCAATTGTGTTGGAATGCTTATCGCCAAAATCTGCTAAAATTATTACAAATAAATTGAAAATTCCAACTATTGGTATTGGCTCTTCATCTAATTGCGATGGTCAAATTTTGGTAACAGATGATATGTTAGGTTTGAGTGGTTTTTACCCAAAATTTGTTAAAAAATACCTGAACCTCAATAGAATAATTGAAAATGCTGTTAAACAATATACTAGAGATGTTAAATTAAAAAAATTTCCATCAAATAAAAATTTTTTAAATGGATCATAGCTTAGAAAAAAAGATAGATTTTAAAGATAAAATTGTCAATTTTTATAACAAAAATAAATTGAAGATTTTATTTTTAATATTAATTTTATTATCATCAGTGCTTTTTCTATTATTTATGGATTTTAAAAAAAATAATAACAATAAGATAATTTCAGAAAAATATATTCAAGCAGGTCTTTATCTCGAATCTGGTGATAAAGAAAAAGCAAAAAATATTTATGAAGACATTATTTTAAGTAAAAGTAAATTTTACTCAATTTTAGCGCTAAATTCAATAATAGAAAAAAATTTGGAGACTAATGAAGATAAAATTTTGAATTATTTTAAAACAATAGAAAATTTAAATATTTCTAAAGATAAATCTGACTTAATTATATTTAAAAAATCTCTATACATAATGAAATTTTCCGATTACGAATCTGGTAAAAAATTATTGGATAAATTAATAAAAAAAAACTCTAATCTAAAAGCTATATCTGAAGAAATTATTTCAAAATAATAAATGAAGTTTTTTAATATTTTTATAGTGATTATTTTATTTACCAATTGTTCTTTTGATAAAAGAACTGGAATTTGGAAAAATGAAGATAATTTAACCAAAAAAGAAGATGTAACTTTTAAGGACTTTAAAACAATTTCTTCAGCAAATGAGTTTTATAAAAAATCGATTCCTATAGATAAAAACTTCAAATTCAAATTAAAAGACCCGTTGAAAAACACTGAGTGGAGCGACATATTTTTTAGTGACTCAAATAATTATACTAATTTCAAGTATGATAATAAAAATAAGACAATCTATCAAAGTCAAAAACTAACTAAAAATAACATAAATGAATCAATTTTATTTAAAGATGAACATATTATATTTAGCGATAAAAGAGGGAACATTATAGTATTCTCAATCAATCAAAATAAAATAATAACGAAATTTAATTTTTATAAAAAAAAATTAAAAAAAATTGATAAAATTATAAATTTAATTATTGATAACAATATAATTTTTGCTTCTGATAACTTAGGTTATTTGTATGCGTTTGATTATAAAAAAAATACAATTTTGTGGGCAAAAAATTATAAAATACCTTTTCGATCAAATCTAAAATTAATTAATACAAAACTAATTTCTGCTGATCAAAATAATAATTTATACTTTTTTGAAAAAAAAAATGGTAACACAGTTAAATTAATTCCTACTGAAGAAACTCTGGTTAAGAATCAATTTATCAACAACATATCTTTGACAAAAAATTCTATTTTTTTTTTAAATACTTATGGATCGCTATACTCTATTGATAAGAATACCTTGAGTGTAAAATGGTTTTTAAATTTAAATCAATCTTTAGACTTAAATCCAAGTAACTTATTTTCTGGAACAGAGTTAGTTAATAATAATAATAAGATTATTGTTACGACAAATTATACAACTTATATTATAAATACAAATTCAGGGTCAATTTTATATAAGAACAATATTTCATCAAATTTTAAACCAATTATTTATAATAACTATTTATTTTTGATTTCAAAAAAAAATTATTTAGTATGTATTAACCTTAACTCAGGTAAAATAATTTACTCAAGTAACATAAATAAAAAAATATCAGAATTTTTAAAAGAAAAGAGAAAAGAAATCGACATACATGAAATAATGATACTTAACAATGAAATCTACATTTTTCTGAAAAATTCTCAAATATTAGTATTTGATATAGCTGGTGAGGTCAAAAGCATACGTAAACTTAATGCAAAAATGAATTCAAATATTATTATTATAGACGGTTCAATTTTATTTGTTGATTCTAAAAAGAAGTTATTTATTTCTGATTAGTTACTGGATTTACTGCTTAGTAGCGATAATTGTTTTACTTTAAGTCCTTGCAAATCATCATGAGGTTTAATTGGATAATCACCAGTAAAGTAATGATCACTAAATTGAGGATAATTTGAATTTCTTTTTTCTCCAATTAGCGCTCTGTAAAGTCCGTTCAAACTTAAAAATTTTAAACTTTTCGCATTAATATATTCACACATTTCCTGATTATTTTTGTTGTTAGCTAAAAGTTCTTTTTCAGTAGGCATATCTACTCCGTAAAAATCAGGGTATTTTATTTCAGGACATGCTATTCTTACATGTACCTCTTTAGCACCTGCCTCATAAAGCATTTTTACAATTTTATGACAAGTAGTACCTCTAACAAGAGAGTCGTCTATAAGTATTACTGTTTTATTTTTAACAATTGTTTTAGTAGAACTTAATTTAAGTTTTACTCCTAAACTTCTAATATTCTGGGTTGGTTCAATAAAAGTTCTTCCAACGTAATGATTTCTAATTAATCCAAGCTCAAAACGTTTTTTTGACTCTTCAGAGTATCCCAGTGCGGCGGGTACTCCCGAGTCAGGCACTGGAACCACAAGGTCGGCTCTTAAATCTGTTTCTTTAGCTAATTCTATACCTAATTTTTTTCTATATTCATATGCACACTTATTATTAATAATACTATCTGGTCTAGCAAAGTATATGTATTCAAAAATACATGGCCTAGATTTTTGTTTTGGAAAAGGTTTAAGTGACTTTAATTTATTGTCTTCTATAATAATTATCTCACCATTTTCAACTTCTCTTAAAAAATTTGCTCCAACTATATCTAGTGCGCAAGTTTCAGAGGCTAAAATATATGAGTCTTTTAATTTACCAATAACTAGCGGTCTTATACCAAAAGGGTCTCTAACTCCAACTAACTTTTTATTTGTCATTAAAACTAAAGAGTATCCGCCCTGAATTTGAAAAAGCGTATCAATTAATTTATCTAGAAACTTATTTCTTTTTGATTTGGCTATCAGCTGAACTATGGTTTCTGTATCGCTAGTTGTTCTAAATATAGCACCCTCTTTTACCAAATTATCTCTAAGTAAAAGTGCATTAGTCAGGTTTCCATTATGTGCTACACTTAACCCTCCTGTGTGTAAATCAGCAAAAAATGGCTGAATATTTCTTAATGATGTCTCACCTGTGGTAGAATACCTGTTGTGACCGATAGCGAAGTTTCCAGGAAGTTTTTCCAGTGTCTTTGAGTCTGTAAAATGATCTCCAACTAGACCTTGCCTTTTTTCTGAATGATAGTTTTTTCCATCATAAGACACTATTCCACAACCTTCCTGACCTCTATGTTGTAGAGCATGTAATCCTAGCGCAACTAAAGCAGAAGCATCAGCGTAGTTTGATATTCCGAACACACCACACTCTTCTTTTAATTTATCAAATTTAAATTTTTTCAATTTTTTCTTTTGTATCAATGAAATCATCACTTGAAGGAAATTCCTCAATTAAAATTTCACTGCCTTTACTTATTAAATTAAATGAAATTGAATTCTTAGTTGATATACCCCAATTTTGATAAGGATAAAACCAATTTAATATTGAAAATAAACACACAGATACAATATACCCTTTAAAAAAACCAAATACAAAACCAAATCCCTTATCTATTGAGCCAACACCAGTCCAAGTTATTGCTTTACTTAAAGTTTTTCCAATTAAAATAGATATAAAAAGTGTAAAAATAAAGATTGCTATACCTAAGCCAATATTATTAATGAATTCTGATTGTATATATTCGCTTACAAAGGGTTGAAGCTTTGGAACCAAAACAATAGTTATTACGGTAGATAAAATCCATTTCATAAAAGAGATTAAACTTAAAGAAAAACCTTTTAAAAAACATTGGCATACACAGTAGATCAAAATAATTAAGAAAATTAAATCAAATAAATTTATATTTTTTACTAAATCTTCAAAAAAATTAATCACTATTTTAGAATCTTAGTTTCTTTACCAAATGGTTTGAAGGTTAAAATTAATTTAGGCAATAAAGTTAAAACAGATATCATTGCCAAAAGCATTGCTATACCAGTAAATATACCGAAATAAATAGTAGGAATAAAATTAGACAAAACTAAAATTGAAAAACCAAAAACAATAGTAATGGAAGTATTTAAAATCGCTACTCCTACAGTGCTATGACATTTATCCAATGTTTTATTGTAATTATTAATTTTTTCAAACTCCTCTTTAAATCTATAAATATAATGAATACTATTGTCCACTGCAATACCAATGGTAATTGCAGCTATGGTAATCGTCATCATATCTAAAGGAATTCCAAGTAAACCAATTATTCCAAGTATAAAAAAAGCTGCAATAAAATTAGGAACAATTCCAATTAAAGATAGAACTGTGTTTCTAAATAAAATTAAAAACATCAAAAATATACCAAGTATTACAATACCCAATGTAAGTATTTGAGATTTAAATAAACTTTGTAATAAATTGTTAAAAAGAATTAGAACTCCTGCTAATTTATACTCATTTTTTTCTAAATTTAACTTGGTGTTTAAATCAAAATTAATTTTATTTATTAAATCATTTCTTCTTAAATCTTTTAATGAGTCTTTTATTCTTACACTTATTCTTGCTTCATCTTTCTCAACTGAAATATAGGGTAAAACTATTTCTTTTTTTATCGCTTCAGGTATTTTGCTATACAAAACAGCTATTTCTAAACTTTGTAACTTCTTGTTATTTAGATCTTCAGCGACTCTCAGAATTGATCCAAAAGATAAAACTTTCCCAATCTCTGGTAATGAGTCTAAATAATCATGAACTTTAATGATTTTATCCATTTTATCTCTTGTAAACCAATATTTAGCTTTATTCTCATTAGTTTCAATTTCTTCTTCCCATTCATCAAGTTCGTCATCTTTCCCTTTAATATCTTTAGATTTACTAGGAAATTTAAGAATTATATTTAATGGTGTAGTTCCGCCTAAATCATCATCTATTTTTTTCATTCCTTTATAAATTTCTGTTTCTTTATCAAAGTAATTTATAAAGCTGTTTTCAACTTCAAGCTTTAATATCCCAACAATACTAAATACAACAATCAAAAAAGTAGATCCAAAAATTAAAATTTTGTTTTTTTTGGTAAATGATCCCAAACTTGATGTGATAAAAGACTTTTCTGTATCCTTTAGACCCATTTCATTATCTGAGGATAGTAAATTTATCAAAGAGGGTAATAATAAAAATGTAATTAGTAAAGAAACCACTAGTCCTAGTGTCATCATCCAACCAAAATCAATTATTGGTTTTATTCCACTAAAAACTAAAGATAAAAATGCACATATAGTAGTAAGAACAGTATATAGAATTGGAAGCATCATTTTTTTACTGGTTTCAAATACTGCTTCATTTTTAGATAGCTGAGGAAATTCTTTTTTTAGTTGTAAAAATCTAACAGTTACATGGATGTTCATTGCCATGTTCAGTATAAGCATTAGGGCTATAAAGTTTGATGAAATTACTGTTACTTTCCAACCAATTAAACCTAGTAACCCTATCATTATAATTACTGAGGTTGCACAACCCAATAACGACATAGCTACCCATTTCAAGTTTCTAAAAATAAACCATAAAGTAAGAACAATAAATATAAAAACTCCAATACCGAAAACAATTATATCACTTTTAATGTAACTCATCATATCGTCGGCAATCATAGGAATACCACCTAGATGAATTTTAGCACTTTGACCATATTTATAAATTACGTCTCTAATTTCTGTAATGTTTTGATGGTTTCTAATATTATATAAATTTTTATAATCTTCGTATTCTTTATTAAATTTTTTATAATTAATTTTTTCTTTTTTTGATAGCCCGTTATCCTTAGATTGTGTAAAGAATTTTTCCTTTATCTTAATATATTCAGATAGCCTTTCATCTTTTTTTAAATAAACAACGATACCAGAAGTTTTGCCATCTTCGCTAATAACGTAATTTTTATATATTGGACTATTAATAATTTCGTCAAATCCTCTTTTTCTATCAATTTCCGGATAAGCTAAAGTTTTATAATTCTTTAATCTTTCCATTAATCCTTCATCTGTGCTTTTTAAAAGAGGAACATCAATTATAGTTATGACACTATCTACCCATGATAATTTCTCAATTTTTGATTTTAGCAATTGAAGATTAAGTATAGTTTCTTTTTCAGTAAAACTTGAAATTGGCGTGTAAGTCAAAACTAAAAAATCTTTAGAGCCGTAAGTCTTGTTCACTTCTCTTAAATATTTTAGATCAGGATCTCCCTCAAGTAACAGAGCATCAGATGAAGCATCTAAATTAAAATTCCTGGATTGATAAAGAGAAAAAATTACTGCAATTAATATTAAAAAAAGTGTTATTTTTGAAAAGTCTATAACAATTTTTTTATAAATATTAGCAAACATGAGAACATTTCAGATATATCTTAATTTTATTATAACTAAAGAAAAAATTGAGGTTAATTTTTGCCTAAATCTTTAAATTTTGTATAAATTCCCTCGAACTCTACTTTTACAGTACCAGTAGGGCCGTGTCTTTGTTTACCTAAAATAATATCTGCTAAACCGTTTACGTCATTCATTTTTGATTGCCATTCTGCATGTTCAATAGAACCTAACTTTGGTTGTTTACGCTCTAAATAATAAGCTTCTCGATAAACAAACATTACCACATCTGCATCTTGCTCGATAGATCCTGACTCTCTTAAATCAGCTAATTGAGGTTGTTTATCATCTCTTTGCTCTACAGCCCTAGATAACTGGGATAATGCTAACACAGGAATTGATAATTCTTTTGCTAAAGCTTTAAGACCTTGAGTTATCTCAGATATTTCTTGAACCCTTCCTTCATTTTTATTCAAACTAGATCTCATTAATTGAATATAATCCACTACTATTAAATTTAATCCAAATAATCTTTTAATTCTTCTAGCTCTATTGCTTAAAGTAGCGATAGTTATCGCTGGTGTCTCATCAATATAAAGTGGAAGATTGTAAATATTTCGAGAAGTTTCCACATATCTATTAATTTCTTCCTCCGTAACTTTTCCTCTTCTTATATCATCAGATTTTATTCTGGCTTGCTCTGATAAAATTCTAGTAGATAGTTGCTCAGATGACATTTCTAGAGAAAAAAAAGCTACTGATGATTTTTCTTGTCTTTTCAAAATATGTTGTGCTGCATTATAAGCAATATTTGTTGCTAGAGCAGTCTTCCCCATAGATGGTCTTCCAGCCAAAATAACTAAATCTGATTTATGAAGACCACCTAATTTTTCATCTAAATCTGTCAATCCTGTTGGGACCCCAATAATACCTTGATCATTTTGCATAGCTAAAGTTGCCATTTCAATAGTTTGATCAAGTGCTTGATTAAATTTTAAAAATGATTGAGAAAAACTTCCTCTTTCTGCTAAATCAAAAAGAGATTTTTCAGTATTTTCAATTATATTTTCAGCATTATTTTCTTCTGAATTTGCATTTAAAGTATCTGCTGATAGTTTGTTAGAAATCAAAACCAATTCCCGTCTGAGATACATTTCATGAATTATCTTTGCGTAATCTATAGCTTGTTTTACAGATCCGGAAAATCTAGTAAGTTTAACTAAATATTCTGTACCCCCAACCTCATTAAGCATATTATCTTTTTCGAAGAAGTTTTTTAAAGTAATTGGGTTAGCAACCATTCCTTTATTATTTAAATTTTCAATTACTTCATAAATTTTAATATGAGCTGGGTCATAAAATATATTAGAGCTTACTAAAGTTGAGACTTCATCAATAATATCGTTGCTAACCAATATTGAGCCAAGAAGAGCTTGCTCTGCTTCCAGATTTGAAGGTTGTGTATTTTGTTGGCTATTTTGAACGGATTTGATTTCTTTCACAGATTAATAATAAGTGAAAGATGTTTACTATAAAGCTTAAAGTTACACACTTTTTTTTTGAACTGTGGAAAAGTTATTTTGACTGTATTTTATCTATCTTGATAGAGATATTAGCTTTTACTTCTGAATGAAAATTGATTTCAACCTTATATAATCCAATCTTATTCAGCTCTTCTTTTAAAATGATTTGAGAGGGTCCGACAACAGTATCAGTTTTATCTTTGATAATATTTGTAATTTCTTTTGGTTTTATTGAACCGTATAATTCACCATTTTCTTTACTTTCTTTATTAAAAACAAAGGTTTTATTATCAACAATTTTTGCTATCTCTTTAAATTTATTTTTAATCTCGGTATTTTTTTTATTTAATTCAGTTTTTTTTAGATCAACAAATTTTTCATTTTCTTTGTTGTATCTAAGAGCTTTACCCTCTTTTAAAAGGAAGTTTCTACCATAACCATTTTTAACGGTAACTTTATCTCCAATGTTTCCTAAATTTAAAATATTTTCTAATAAAATAATCTCCATTATATCAACCCTAAAGTTTTGGCTTTTTTGATTTCTTTAGTAAGTTTCTTTTGTTTTGAAAAAGAAACAGAAGTTATTTTAGATGAAATAATTTTTCCGTTATCAGAAATATATTTTTTCAATAATGGAATATTTTTATAATCAATGATTGGTGCGTTTTTAATTGATAAAGGACAATTTTTAGAAAATCTACCATCATTTTTTTGAAAAGGGCTAAGTCTATTTAGAGAATTTGATCCTTTTTTTTGAAATTTCTTGTTTTTTCTTTTCATAGATCACCTTTTTCTTTAAAAAATTCATTTTCCGTATCTAATTTTTTATACTTAACAGTCAAATGTCTTATAATTGAGTCATCTAGTTTTATTTTTTTTTCAACTTCTTTTAATGTGTTTGCGCTTCCCTCAAATTTATAATGAATATAAAAAGCTTTTTTATAATTTCTAATTTTTGTTGCTAGATTTAATAGACCCCATTCCTCTATTTTTACTACTTTACCGGATGTATCGTTAATTAATTGTTCGTATTTACTTTTAATATTTTTTAATTCTTTGTCTGCCAAATCTTGTTTTGTTACTATTGTGTTTTCGTAAAAAGCCATTAATTACAGCACCTAACAGGTTAATTTAATTATTTATAAGAACAGCTTTATACTATAATGAATAATTATAGCAATACTAATTATTATATATTAAACCATATTATTGTAATGAATGCTTTATTATTTCCAGGTCAAGGATCACAAGTTATTGGCATGGGTTATGAATTTTTTAAGAATTTCGATTTAGTAAAGAAAATATTTGAAGAAGCTGACGAAAAATTAAATTATTCATTATCCAAATTGATACTTGAGGGACCAGAAGATAAATTACAATTAACAGAGAATACACAACCAGCAATATTAGTAGTTAGTTATTCCATTTTTAAAATTTTAAAAGAACAATTTGGTTTTAATTTCAAAGATTTTAATTTTTTTGCAGGTCATTCTTTGGGCGAATATAGTGCTTTAGTATGTTCAGAGGCACTTAGCATTGGTGATGCTTTATATTTATTAAATGAGAGGGGTAAAGCAATGCAGACTGCTGTACCAATTGGCAAAGGAAGTATGCTCGCTATTTTAGGATTAAAAATAACAGATGTAAAAAAAATTATTAATGAAAGCAAATATAAATCCGTTTGTGAGATTGCAAACGATAATGCAGATGGGCAAATAATAATTAGCGGTGAAAAAAATAGTGTTCAATCTTTACAATTTTATCTAAAGGAAAATAAGATCAAGTCTATTCCATTAAAAGTAAGCGCACCATTTCACTGTTCTTTAATGAAACCTGCTGCGGAAATAATGAAAGAAAAAATTAAAAGAATAAAATTTAGTCGACCTTTATTTGACATCGTAAGCAATGTTACAGCTGAAACAGAAAACGATGTAGAGAGAATTAAAGATTTATTAATTAAGCAAATATTTTCAACTGTTAGATGGAGAGAGTCTTTAATTTATATGTCTAATAAAGGTATAAAAAATTTTGTTGAGATTGGTCCAGGAAAAGCCCTATCAGGTATGGTAAAAAGAACAATTAAAGATGTAAAAAGCTTCTCAATTAATTCAATAACTGATATTAAAAATCTACAAAATGAATTTTAAAGGAAAAAAAATTCTTATTACTGGAGCAACAGGTGGAATAGGGAATTGTCTTGTTGAAAAATTTTACAACTTAGAGGCAAATATTTCTGCGTGTGGTACGAATGAGGAAAAACTAAATAAATTAAAAGTAAGATTTCCAAAAATAATAATAGAAAAATTTAATTTAGATGAACACAATAAGATTGAAGATTTTATAGATAAAATATCTAAAAAATTAGGTGGATTAGAAATTTTAATTAATAACGCTGGCATTACTTTAGATAATTTGTCTATAAGATTATCTGAAGAAAACTGGAAAAAAGTTTTAGATATAAACTTAACTGCTAGTTTTCTAATGTGTAAATATGCAATAAAAAAGATGTTAAAAAATAAATATGGAAAAATAATAAATATTACCTCAATAGTTGGACATACCGGCAATTTGGGCCAATCTAACTATGCTGCTTCAAAGGCGGGTATGATAGCTTTTTCAAAAAGTTTAGCGATTGAATATGCAAAAAAAAAATATAAATGTAAATTGCGTTTCTCCTGGATTTATTAAAACAGAAATGACTGATAAAATAAACGAGGAATTTAAGAAAATTTTAATAAATAAAATACCTTCAGGAAACTTAGGAAGCGGTGAAGATGTTTCTAATTGCGTGGCTTTTTTAGCATCTGATCTTTCAAATTACATAAATGGAGAGACGATACATGTTAATGGCGGAATGTATATGGCTTGACAATTCCAATTATTAATTTATTAAGAATTAAACATAGATGAAAGGATTTCATGTCAGACGAAATAAAAGGAAAAATTAAGAAAATTGTTGCAGATCACTTGGGCATAGAAGAAGAAAAAGTTACTGAAGAAGCTAGTTTTATAGATGATCTAGGCGCAGACAGTTTAGATACAGTAGAATTAGTAATGGCTTTTGAAGAGGAATTTGGATCTGAAATATCAGATAGTGAAGCAGAAAAAATTCTTACTGTTGGTGACGCAATTAAATTTATTGAGAGTAAAGCAAGCAAATAATTAAAATTAGATTTTTATAACAAAAAAGCAATGAAGCATGATGTTAAAAATATCATGATAATATTATCCTCTCCCTCTGGAGTGGGTAAAACTACATTAACTAAAAAAATTCAACAAAAGTTTCAAAATTTTAAGATATCTGTTTCTCATACCACAAGAAAACCAAGGTCTAATGAGATTGACGGGATAGATTATCATTTTATTTCACAAAAAGAATTTCAAAAATTAATAAATGAAAATAAATTTTATGAACATGCAAAGATATTTGAAAATTATTACGGAACCTTAAAAAAAAATGTAGATAATATTATTCTTAAAAATGACATCATATTTGATATTGACTGGCAAGGTACAAAACAGCTATCAAAATTTAAGAATCTTAATTTGGTTAAAATATATCTTATTGCAGATAATAAGGAGGAATTAAAGACAAGGCTTATTAAAAGAAATCAAAATACCAAAGAAGAAATAGAGAACAGGTTTAGTTCATTCGACCAAGATATAAAACATTGGAATGATTACGATTTTATAGTTGTAAATAAAAATCTTGAGGTTTGTTTTAAACAAATTGAAAGGATTATTCTAAACGAAAAAAAGTCAATTAGCTCTTTTCATAAATTTCAGTAATTTTATAATACATTTCTGGTTTAATTTGGTTTGGTCTAAGATCTAATTTTAAATCTAACAATTTTGCAATTTGATTTTTATTTAGTAATTTTTTAATACTTTTATTTATCATTTTTCTTTTATTTGAAAACAAAATATTGGTAACTTTTTCCAAATTTTTAAGGTCTGCAATGTTATAATAAAGTGATTTTTTGGGTTTAAAGTGAATAATCATAGAAGTCACCTTAGGTCTCGGAAAAAAAACAATTTAAAGAAACTAAAAATTTATTAATAATATCTAGTTTATAATAAGTAAAGATTGATAATCTTCCGTAACTTTTTGAGGGATATTTACACGCTATCTTTTCACCTAATTCTTTTTGAAACATAAAAATAACATCCTCAACTTTTGAAGGCAATTTTTTTAGTTTTAGAATTTTAATAAGTATTTGAGATGAAATATTATATGGAAGATTTCCAAAAATAGTATAATTTTTATCTAATATTGTTTCAATTTTAAATTTTAGAATATCTTCATTTAAAACTCTAACATTTTTATTTTGAGAATATTTTAATTCAAGATCTTTTGCTAACTTAGTATCTTTTTCAATTATCTTTAGCATTTTAGGATTTTTTTTTAAGATTTCATCAGTTAAAGCTCCTTTTCCAGGACCAATTTCAATTATATTTTTATTATTAATTTTTACTAGGTTAATTATTTTTTTTATTATATTTTTGTCTATTAAAAAATTTTGCCCTAATGATTTTTTGAAAAATTTCATTTACCAAATTTATTAACAAAATTAATACATTCCAATAAACTTTGAGCGTTAGCTTATTTTTTTTGATTAATTCTAAAGCAACTCCATGGTCAGGCGATACACGGATATATTTTAATCCTAAAGTTACATTTATTGCATCAAACTTAAATAAAGATTTAAATGGTGCCAAAACTTGATCGTGGTACATACCTAAAATTACGTCAAATTTTTTATAATCTTTAATAAAAATTGTATCTGCAACTAATGGGCCGGTAACATTTAAATTTAACTTTTTCATTCTTTTAATTGCAGGTATAATAATCTTTTTTTCTTCTGAATTATTTCTAAATTCAGCATTATGAGGATTCAAGCCCAGAATTCCTATTTTGGGTTTTATATTTATTTTCTCTTTAAACCATTTATTAATAGTCTTTATTTTATTAATAATTAATTTTGTTGAGATTTTTTTGATACATTTTTTATATCTATATGAGTTGATACTGGGCACACTGAAAGGTTTTTATTCCTAATAATCATCGCTTCATAACCATTTTTAACTTTGCATTTAGAGGCTAATAATTCAGTAACACCCATGTTTTTTTTATTTAATAATTTTTTAGAAATCGGACAATTAATAATGCCATTTACCTCATTATTTAATGCAAGTTTATGTGCTAAACTAAGAGATCTTTTTACAAATTTTGAAGCATCTTTTTTTTTTACATTAAAAGGATTTGTAAAATTTAAATCTAAATTAATTATTTTAAAGCCGTTATCGTCCTCTTTTTCCTTTAAATTATCTACCTTCAATAATCTGATATTATATTTTAATTTTTTAAATTGAGACGAGAGAAGATTAAAATTCGACACATAATAAATTTTTTTTCTCAACTTATTATCGAGTTTTTTCCAACTTTTATATATAACTTCAGAATTTATACTATTAGGGTCACCACTTATAATTAAAATTTTTTTTTCATTTATTATATTTTATTGAATTTGTATTTTTCAATTTTGATAAATAGCTACTTGAGTACAAGTTAAAAAGATTATTTCGTTTAGTTAAAATAATTTTTTCTTTTAATTCTTTTTTATTTACTTTTTTTACATCTAAATTTCTAACATCATTTAATTTCAAAAAAACTAAGCTATTTGCTCTCTTAATGGGGCTTGTTACTTGTCCAGTACTAATCGTAATGATTTCTTTTAAAATTTGCTCTGATAAAATATTCTCTCTAATCCAACCTAATTTACCCTTATTTTTTGCAGAAGTAGAAATACTATATCTTATAGCTGTTTTCCCAAAACCAATATCATTAATAGATTTTCTCAATTCATTAATTTGATTTTCTAATCCGTTATTATTTACTAAAACTTCAATCTCTGAAAGATTATATTCTTTTACTGGTTTTTTACTTTTTAAAATATCTTTAATTTCATTTTCAATAGTTTCTTCGTCTAAGTTTATTTTATCGTTATATTTTTGATAAATTAATTTTCTCCAGCCTAACTCTATTTTTATTTCTTCAATAAATAAATCCAAACTAATATTGTTTAGATCAAATTTTCTTTTTATTTCTGCTCGACCACCTGGCGAAATTTGTTTCAAATAATTTTCAATTTCAAGATTTTCAATCCTGAGATTATATTTCTCAAGTTCTATTTCTTTAAGTCTAAGATTAATTAAAACCTCCAATACTTGTGATTTTATTTTATTAATATTATTTTGGTTTATATCTTTATTATCTAAAACTAGAGATGTTAAAATCTTATTTTTAATTTCAAATGAGGTAATAATTTTATTATCTATTTTAACTTCAATATTATTCAAAATATTAGCGAATGAAATATTAGAATAAAGGGTTAAAGTAATTATTAAAAATTTATAAATTTTTGACATCTTTTCTAAAAGTTAGGACTATCTGTTGTTCCAAATGGGGAAAGTGTAATTTGAAACATAAGAGAGTCTTCTGGTTCCAGTTCTGAGTCCTGATAAAATTCTCTTCTATACACAAGTCCAGCTCTTAAACAATCGTTGATATATTCATAACTTAAATTATAAAACTCTGAAGAACTAGTGACCAAGTTTTTCTTAGATTTAAAACTAATTAAGCTGTTATCACCTGGTGTTATTTTTATGTTTGTTTTAAAGTATTCTTCTGATCCAATATGTTTTTTTTGTTGAAGATACCCTAAACTTAAATTGAATTTGTCTAGTTCAAAACTTGTAGATAGCTCGTTATAATTAATATCTTTATAATTTTGATCTAATGAAAAATTATACTTCATATTAATTTTATTATTAAAATTAATATTTGCTTCTCCTACCAAATCAGATAGTTTTTCATCTAAACTGGTCTTTGAATGCATTTTTTTATTTTCTAATTGATTTATAATTTGCGCAATCGAAAAATCATATTTGTTTTCATTTTTTTTAAGTGTGTAATCTAGACCCAGGGAACTACTTAGTCCTGTTTCGTAATTGTTTAAATTATTAATTCTATTTAGCTCAAAAGCATTTGGAGTTTTAAGTAGAAAACCATTAGTTTCTTTTCTCATGTTCCCTGGGGCATATCTCACAAATAATTTTGGAGATAATAGATGTTTTGCTCCCTCTTTATTCTTTTCAAAATTCAATTGACCTAAATAACCAATAGCTCCATATAATTCGTAGGTAGGGTCTTCTTTATAAGTTTCTAAATTTTTCGTTTCATAATTAATATTCTTAACATTTCCTAAAAGCCTACTAATAATGCCAGATTGATGATTAATTTCTTTTGAATTCCAGTCTAAATCATTTATTAAAAAAGAGGCAAGTTTATTTGTATCGTAATTATGTACTTTAAAGTTTGTTTCTAATTCAAAATTACCTAAATATGGATCATTAAAAAGATTTTTCGCTAATGTAACTTCTGGAAGAATATATTCGTACTTATCATTATAATCTTCTTTAAGAGTTTCATACATGAGCGCATTTAAACCGAAGAAAATATCCTCTTTTTCATGAATTATATTTATTGAATTTTCCAAAGTTTCTTCATTGTAATCTACTAAAATTGACTCAGGTTTATAAACTTTTAGATACTTATCATTTGAAATATCCTGAATTTTTAGATCAAGAGTAGTTTCACCCTTGTTTTTAAAATTTTTTGTAAGTTGAGCAAATAAATGTGATTTTTCACCCTTGGTTTTTTTTGTTGTAGTCTTTTTATAACCTTGAGTATAACCGACTTCTGTAATTAAATTTGTATCTTCAAATGCTTGCTGGTACTCGGCAACAAATAAAGGATTTTCAGAAACATAAAATTTATTTGTAAGAGTAAAATTTTTATCTTTAGCCAAATTCCAGAAATAAGGAATTGTTAAAGCTGAACCTAAATTTTTACTATTAGAAAAAGAAGGTATTAAAAAACCGGACATTCTGTCAACGCTTGGGTCGGGGTGTGAAAGTCTTGGAGTATAAAATACCGGAATATTGTAAACTTTTATTAATGCATTATCATAATATATAGTTTTTTTTTTATTATCATGTAACATTTTTGAAGACTGTATACTCCATGGAGGGCATTTGTCGTTTGTTCTGTAATTACATGTAGTAAAAATATTTTTTTCAAAAACAGAGGAGTTTTTTGACAATTTTAATGTATTTGAAAATATCCTTGGTTTGTTATCTTGATGATCTTTAAAACTACTTTCATTTAAAAATGCTTTAGCATCAGTTCCTAAAATCTCCTTTTTAATAGTGTCGATATAAATTTGAGAAAATTTATATGAATTGCCCAGGTTGTCCAACACACTAATTTTACCAATCGACTTAAAAATATTATCTTTTGTGAGGTATTCAAAATTATTTAAAAAAATACTATTACTTTCTTTGTCAATTATTTTAGTTTCATCTTTCGATAAAATAACATTATTTTTTCTATCAAAAGAAACATTACTACTTTCAATTAGGTATTTTTCAGTGGTTATAACTTTAGTAGGTCCCTCGCTTATAAAAATTTCATCCTCTTCAAAATATTTAGCATAATCAGAAAAAACTATATTTCCCTTTTTGTCGGTCACTGAAATATTTTTTTTTAAGAGTATAATTTTTTTATTTTTGTCATACTCAGCATAATCGGTTTTAATAATATCTCCAAAATTATTTTGAATTATTACTTCATTTTCAAAAATAGAAATATTCCTCTTTTTGTCTAAATAGATATTCTTAGATATAATTTCTAAATTCTTCGCAAATAAAGTGCTTTGAAAAAACAGTAAGAAAAAAAAAAACAAAATTTTATTTTTCATTTATTTGTAAAACTCCCACAAAAGTAAATAAGCTTATTGCAATAATTGGAGACCAAACAGATAAAATTAAAGGAATTCTATCAATTTGACCTAAAGCCAATGATAAGTCCTTAATATAATAAATAATCACAGTTAATATAAGTCCTAATGCAATAAATTTAAAACTATCAGATTTTTTTAGAGTATTTAAAGTAAGTATTGAAGCAAGAGCAGTCATTATAAATAAAAAAAAAGGAATTACTAATAAAGAATGTAGGCTTTGATCTAAGTAGTTTTTATTATACCCTTCTTTTTTTAATTTATTATAATTTAACAGTAAATCTATAAATGACATAGTATCAAAATTTCTAAATAAATTATTAATCTTTTCATAATCGTAAATTGACTCAATCTCATAATTTTCTATTTCTTTTAATTTAAATAAACCGGCATCATTTTTTAATAACTTGACATCATTTAAAATCCAATTTTTTGAGGAAATATCTGCTTTTTGAGATATAATTTTTTCCTCTAATCTGTAATTTTTATCTAGGTGGAATATGGTGACATCAATTAGATTTTTATCCTCCGGTCTACTTGCGGATATTATTCTTGATCCATTTTTAGTATTTTCCTTAATCCAAAGTCCATTTTTATTAAAACTTATAAGATGATCTATATCTCTAGAGTAATTTGATTTAGTTTGTTCGTAATATCTGGCTAAAGAAGAGGTAATTGGATTTATTAAAAAAAGTATTAACCATCCAAGAAAAAAAGAAGTAAAAGCTAAAATAAAAAAAATTTTTATATTTGAATATCCATAAACTTTTAAAGTTAGTAGATCTCTATTATTTCTTATTTTTAACATAAACCACATACTTGATACAAAAATAATAAAAGGTAAAAATTTTATTATTAAACTAGGGATATATATAGAGGTAAGAATTAATGGAGTAATTATACTTACATTCTTATTTTTAAAAAATTCAATTTCTTCGAATAGGTTTAAAATAATTCCAAAACTATAAAATATTAAAACAGTAATAAAGAAACTTTTTAGAAAATTTTTAAGTATATAATTTAAAATTATTTTATTCATGATTTTTGTTTTCCATTAAAAAGTTATATTTCAACAAAAAATATATTATAAAAATTAGTAAAAAGGGAATAATCGAAAAAAAATATTTTAAAAAAAAATTTAATCCAGTAAATTTGACTGTTAGTTCAGTGAAAAGCACTATAGTAAAACAATAAGAAAATATTAAAATTTTATTAAGAAAAAATTTTTTATTTTTTAATAATAGAAAACAGCAAATTAATGATATTATTGGAACATATAAAGGCATAATAATTCTTCTATTAAGTGTTGGTATAATTTCCTCTTTGGCCATGATGCATAATTCTTTATTAAAATAAAAATGTTCATCTAAACAACTTAAAAGTTTTATTGTCGATGTTTCTTGTAATTTCGGACTTTTAATTGTGGTGGTAACTAAATTACTTAAGTCTATACTCAGTTGATCAAATTTTATAATATCGTTATTAAAATTGTCTGTATCTGAGGATATTATTTGACCGTTAAACAAAAAAATTTTTTTCTCTTCAATAGCACCTTTTTCAGCGACTATAACGGATTTTTGATTTTTTTTTGTGTTCGAAGAAAGATTTTTTAAATTATTTCCTGTGTCGTGTAGAAATATATTTTTAATTTTATTATCTATTTTCTTTTCTACAATAAATGTAAAACCTTTAAAAGAGTCACTAAAGTGCTGAGATCTTACAGTTGGCAGGAATGAATCAAACTGATTTCCACTCAATATTTGTCTGGACTTGTTTAAAAAAAAAGGTGTGATTAAAGAAGATAAAAGTAAGTAGAAAATTGTTATTAATACTGAAATATAAAAAAAAAGTTTTACTATTTCAATTTTTCTGATTCCAGAAGTCCATAAGATTATAAACTCTCCCTCTTCTAAATGTTTTACAATAAAAATTGTTAAAGCTAATAAAAATGATAAAGGTATAAATTTAGGAGCTATTCCAAACAAATTTAAAACTGAATAATATAAATAAGTCGATATAGAGTATCCACTATCGACTATTAAATCTAAAAAATTAACTGCTCTTACAGTTAAGGCGATTAAAGAAATGCCGAATAATATCAGGAAAAACGTTTTAAGGATCTCTATAGAAAAGTTTTTATAAATTTTGTTTTGAAGCATCGCAGTAATTGCTTGAAGATAATGCATTCATTTAATAAATTCAATCAATGGTTTAATTATTTTAAATTTTACGTTGAAATATTACATATTTGGACATATATAGCAGTCAAATTAATTTAAAAAAATTTTAAAAAAAAATATGTCAATTAATATAACTTTTGCAAAGAATAAAGTAAGTAAATCTTCCTCAAATCTAATTTTATTTTCTAATGATAAGTATAACATTAAAGACTTTAAAAAATTTTTATCTAATCACGAGTATTCATACATAAACGATTTGTTAAAATCCAATGATCTAAAACAGAATATATTAGTTTTTGAGATAAATTCAAAAAAAAAAATTATTCTTATTTCAATTAAGAATAATTTAAAGTTTTCAGATATAGAAAATTTAGGAGCAGAATTGTATGGACGAGTGAACTATGGAAAAAATTGTGATTACTTTCTAAATACCGATAGTCTGCCAAATAAATATGAGAATTTTATTAGTCATTTTTTACATGGTTGTAAATTAAAATCCTACGAATTTAAAAAATACAAAACCAAGAAAGAATCGAGAATTATTTCTATCAATGTTATTGGTAAAAAAAATCAACCTTCATCCTTAAATAAATTAAAATTTAAAGCTATTGAAGAAGGCACATTTTATGCAAGAGATCTAGTTTCTGAGCCTGGAAATATATTGCACCCGGATGAATATGCAAAAAGGTTAAACTATTTGAGAAAAGTTGGTTTAAAGATAAATATATATGATCAAAAAAAATTAAAAAAATTAGGTATGAATGCTTTACTTGGTGTAGGCATGGGAAGTATTAGAGGTTCATATCTCGTTACATTAGAATGGAATGGTAAAAAAAATAAATCGACCCCTTTAGCCTTTGTGGGAAAAGGAGTTACGTTTGATACTGGCGGATATTCATTAAAACCGGCAAGGTTTATGGAAGATATGACATATGATATGGCAGGGTCAGCTGCAGTAGTAGGTTTGATGAAAACTTTAGCATTAAGAAAAGCAAAAATTAATGCAGTTGGTGTTGTGGGGCTTGTAGAGAACATGGTAAGCGGTGTAGCTCAGAGACCAGGAGATATTGTGAAATCTTACAGTGGAAAAACTATTGAAGTGTTAAATACTGATGCAGAAGGCAGATTAGTTTTAGCTGACGCTTTAACCTTTACTGAAAAAAAATTTAAACCAAAATTAATAGTTGATCTAGCAACTTTAACAGGAGCAATAATAGTTTGTTTAGGATCTGAATATGCAGGACTTTTTTCCAATGATGATAAGTTATCTAAACAAATATCAAGTGCGGGCGAAAAAGTTGAGGAAAAACTATGGAGAATGCCACTTCACAAAAATTACGATAAGCTGATGAATTCTAAAAACGCTGATATGCAAAATATAAACTATATTGGTGGAGCAGGATCGACAACAGCCGCACAATTTTTGCAAAGATTCATATTAAATAAAACTCCTTGGGCACATTTAGATATAGCTGGTATGGCTTTTTCAAAATATGGTGGAGCCTTAAACTCAAGTGGAGCAACAGGGTTCGGTGTCAGATTATTAAACCAATTAATAGAAGATAATTATGAGTAAGATAGAGCAAACTCTATCAATTATAAAACCTGACGCAGTAGAAAGAAATTTAATTGATGAGATAAAAAATATTTATACGAAAAATAATTTAGCGATAAAAGATAGTAAAAAAATTCATATTACTAAAGAAGAAGCAGCAGAATTTTATAAAGTACACCAATCAAAACCTTTTTATAATGATTTATGTACCTATCTTTCATCCAGTCCAATAGTAGTTATAATTTTAGAAGGAGAGGATGCAGTTTCAAAAAATAGGAAAATAATGGGATCAACCAATCCTAAGGATGCAGAAGAAAAAACAATAAGAAAGTTATACGGAATTTCAATTGATAAAAATTCTGTTCATGGATCTGATTCTGTTGAAAATGCAAAAAAAGAAATAAAATTTTTTTTTAAAAATTAATTATCTCTAAAAATTTTGATAATTGCTTCAGGAAATGCTTTATATTCTAGTTTTTGCGTTTTTATCTTTAAAACTTTTTCGTCATCTTTACTAGTGATAAAGAATTTTTTTTGAACAATTTTGTTTCCACTATCTAATTTATCATTAATATAATGTACCGTACATCCTGTTTCTTTTTCTTTATTTTTTAAAATTCTAGAGAAGGTATTCAAACCTTTGAACTTTGGAAGAAGCGACGGATGAATATTTATTATTTTTTTTGGATAATTTTTTGTTAATATTTTTGAAATTATTTTCATATAGCCAGCTAAACAAATAAATGTTATTTTGTATTTTTTAAGAGTCTGCAAAACTTTATTTTCATAATTTTTTAGTTTAGTATTGATTAAAAAATAGGGTATTCCATATATTTTAGCGTAGTTAAGACCAATTGCTTCTCTATTGTTGCATATTACCAGACTTATTTTAATTGGAAAATTGTAGCCCCTAGAGTGTGAAATTAAATTTTTAAGATTTGAGCCTTGACCCGAAATAAAAATACAAGTTTTTTTTTTTACCATTTCAAACTATTTGATAAATTTACTTTTTCCTCACTTTTTGAAATATAACCTATTTCATAAGGTATTAAATTTTTAGGAAATATTTTTATAATTTTTTTAACATTTTCTTTTTGAACAATTAAACAAAATCCAATCCCACAATTAAAAGTTCTTATCATTTCTTTATCTGAAATATTTTTACTTTTAATCCATTTAAAAATTTTAAGAATTTTAATTTTCGATAGATCGATATTTAGTGATAGATTTTTTGGAACAGATCTTAATAAATTTTCAATTAAACCACCACCAGTTATATGTGCAGCAGCACTGATTAGATTTTTTTTTTTAATTTTAAGATTTCTTTACAATAGATTTTTGTAGGTTTTAAAATTTCTTTTTTTAAATTGTTAGGAATTTTATTCTTTTTTAATATAGTTCTTAGTAATGAATATCCATTGGAATGAATTCCACTAGAAGGAATTGCTAAAACGATATTATTTTTTTTTACATTATTTTTGCCAAGAATTTCTTTTTTTGAAACTATACCAACGCTAAAACCAGCTAAATCAAATTTATCGTTCGAGTATACCCCAGGCATTTCTGCAGTTTCACCTCCTATAAGTTTACACTCTGATATTCTACATCCTTTAAAAATACCTTTTATAATTTTTTTAGTTTTATGAAAATTTAATTTACCAACAGCTATATAATCTAAAAAAAAAAGCGGTTTTGCTCCTTGGACAATTAAATCATTTACACACATAGCAACTAAATCAATGCCTATCGTATCAAATTTTTTTAATTTATTTGCTATTTCTATTTTAGTACCAACTCCATCAGTACATGAAACTATGACAGGGTCCTTAATTTTAATTTTACTGATATCAAACAGTGAACCAAAACCTCCAATTATATCTTTATTTATGGATCCATTCTTTTTTTGGACATCTTTTTTTGACAAGTAAGATATGTGTTTTACTAATTTATTAGCTAACGAAATGTTAACTCCACTTTTTTTATAACTATTTTCACTTTTTTTCATTTATAAATTGATAAGTAATTTTATGAAATTTAAAAAACTAATAATTATTATTTTAATTGTTTTTTTAAAAACTGAAACTCTTTTATCTAATAATAATTTGTTTGATGTTGATAATATACAAATCGAAAACAATGCAAAATCTACTGATAATGAATTAGCTAATAAAGCAATAAAAAAAGGATTTAATCAGTTGGTAAAAAAGATTTTATTAAAACAAGATGCGAACAAGCTTTCTGATTTAAATTTTTCCTCTATAAAAAAATTGGTCAAATATTACAAAATATCAAAAATATTTGATGAAGAAAATAATAATGAGGAATTTCTAAATTTTACTGTCTCATTTGATAAAGATAAAATCCATAAACTTTTTTACAAAAAAAATATTTTGTACTCAGATGTCTCTGATAAAGAATTTTATATTCTACCAGTATTGATTAAAAATGACGATATTTTTATTTTTAATAAAAATTTTTTCTTCAAGAATTGGAACAACATATATCAAACCGATTTGATAGAATTTATTAGTTTATTAGAAAATATTGAAATAGTTCAAAATATTAATAATAAAAAAGATAATTTAATTAGTATAGATATTGATGATTTATTTAAAGAGTTTTTTAATAAAAATTTTGCAATGATATTAATAGATTACACTAAAATAAATAATAAAAAAATTTATATTAAATCTCAAATAGAAGGAAAAAAATTTCAAAAAGTCTAACTCTGGCTACAAATAACTTAAATTCAAAAGAAATAAATGAGAAAGTTATTACCCTTTCAAAAAAAGAGATAATTAATTTGGTCAAATTACAAAATCTTGTTGATATTAGGACACCTTCTTTTTTAAATGCGAAACTTAACTTAGGAAAAAAAAATAATTTGGTTAAAATTAAATCAAAAATTAAAAATATTGACTTAGTAGAAAATGTTTATGTACAACAATTTAACAAAAATTATGTTAATTTAAGAATTAAATATCTTGGAAAATTTGAAAAATTAACTAATCAATTAAAAGAAGAAAATATAAAGTTACAATTAGTTGATGATCAGTGGTTAATAAAAATTTTATAACAATGGATCAACTTATATTTAAATTCCCATTTTCAAAAAAATACTATGAACAAGATTTTTTTGTTTCATCTAATAATTTCTCTGCGTATAGGCTAATTGAAAGTTGGCCGGCTTGGCCAGGAAAATGGTTGAATATTTTTGGCTCTCCTGGTTCAGGTAAAACTCACTTATCAAATATTCTCGAAAAAAAAATTAATAAAATAAAATTAATCGAGTCAAAAAATATAGACAATAGTATTTTGGAAGATTTAAACGAATTAGAATGTTTAATTATTGATAATTACAATAATGATATAGATGAAAAATTATTATATTCAATTTTAAATCACTCAAAACAATTAGAGAATTATATTTTAATTAATTCTGTAACTTCAATTAAAAAAATAAAATTTCAATTAAACGATGTTCAATCAAGAATAAATAGTTTTTTATACATCGGCATAGAACTGCCAACTGATGATTTATTGAGAGTAATAATCTCAAAAACATTTTCTGATAAGCAAATTATTCTAAACCCAAAAATCTCAAATTTTATTATAAATAATATTGATAGATCATACGAAAAAATGTTTAAATTTCTAAAAGATTTGGATGAATTGTCTTTATCTACTGGAAAATCAATTAATATTCATCTAATAAAAAAAGTACTAGATCAATGAATAAATACAGAACACATAATTGCTCAGAATTAAGTGAAAAAGAAATTAATAAAATTGTTCACCTCTCTGGATGGTTGCACAGGAAGAGGGATCATGGAAATTTATTATTTATAGACTTAAGAGATCATTACGGCATGACCCAATGTGTAATTGAAAATAATAATAATTTTTTTAAAGTTTTAGAAAAAACGAAGCCGGAGTCAGTCATTAAAATTACTGGTAAAGTTATTAAGAGATCAGATGGAACTGAAAATGTAGATTTAAAAACTGGTAAAATTGAAGTCTCAATAGAGTCTCTAGAAATTTTATCAAACGCCAAAGAATTACCAATGCCCGTATTTGGTGAACAGGATTATCCAGAGGATATAAGACTAAAATATAGATTTTTAGATTTAAGAAGAGAAGAAATGCATCAAAATATAATTTTAAGATCTAAAGTAATTTCTTTCATAAGATCTGAAATGTTAAAATTAGGTTTTTTAGAATATCAAACTCCAATTCTTACTTCTTCAAGTCCTGAAGGCGCAAGAGATTTTCTAGTTCCAAGCAGATTGAACCCAGGAAAGTTTTATGCATTACCTCAAGCTCCACAACAATTTAAACAATTAATTATGGTCTCTGGTTTTGACAAATATTTTCAAATTGCTCCCTGTTTTAGAGACGAGGATGCAAGAGCTGATAGAAGTCCAGGTGAATTTTATCAACTAGATTTAGAAATGTCTTTCGTTGAACAAGAAGATATTTTTAATGTTATAGAAAAACTGATGGTAAATTTATTTGAACAGTTTACATCAAAAAAAATTTTAAATAAAAAATTTCCAAGAATATCTTACCAAGAAGCAATGAAAAATTATGGAACAGATAAACCTGATCTTAGAAATCCACTAATAATTCATGAGATTACAGAAATATTTAATAGAGAAGACGTCAAATTCCATATATTTAAGAAAATGGTTAAAACCGGTTCAATTGTAAGAGCATTAATAACTAAAAACACTAAAGATAGACCAAGAAGTTTTTTTGATAACATCGATAAATGGGCAAAAGAGCAAGGTGCTTCTGGACTAGCGTATTTTACATTAGAGCAAGACACAAAAATAAAAGGAAAAGGACCTGTTGGAAAATTTTTTAGCGAAGAATCCTTAAAAGAAATAATGAAACATTGTGATGCAGAAATAGGTGATAGTATTTTTTTAGCATGTGGAAACAAAAAAGAAATTGAAAAAATTCTCTCACTAGCTAGAGACAAAATTGCTGAAGATTTAGATATTATTAATAACGACCAATTCGCATTTTGTTGGATCGTGGATTATCCAATGTATGAATTTGACGAAAATTCTAAAAATATTGTGTTTAGCCATAATCCATTCTCAATGCCTCAGGGTAAAATTGAAAATCTAAATTTTGATAAGCCTTTAGATATTAAAGCTTATCAATACGATATTGTTTGTAACGGAGTTGAACTTTCATCTGGAGCTATCAGAAATCATATTCCAGAACTTATGTATAAGTTATTTTCTGTAGCCGGATATAGCAATAAAGAAGTTAATAAAAAATTCAGTGGAATGATTAATGCTTTAAGTTACGGCGCACCACCACATGGAGGAATAGCTCCTGGCATTGATAGAATTGTAATGCTTCTAGCTGGAAAAGAAAACATTAGAGAGGTCACTTTATTTCCAATGAATCAAAATGCTCAGGATTTAATGATGGACGCTCCTTCTGAAATAGATGAAAAACAGTTGAAAGAACTAGGTTTGAAAAAAGATATTAAAAAAAATTAATTTTTAGTTTTAAGATTAATTCTAACATCAGAAAGGTCTACTAATTTTTCCTCATAATTACTTCTAACAAAACCCTTTGAAGTTATATTTTTTACAATTTTAAGAAACTTATCTTCGCCGTCTCCTACATCTAAACTTTTTGCACTTGCTATAGACGGAGTATGTGCTAATTCCTCTTTTCCTAAATAAGATATCGCAAGTTCTCTAAAGACATAATCAAGAATTGATGAGGCACTTAATATTCTATCATTTCCAACTACATTTCCCGATGGCTCAAATTTAGTATCAATAAATGCATCTACATACTCTTCAAGTGGAACTCCATATTGCAAACCTAAAGAAATTGCTATTGCAAAATTATTCATCATAGCTTTTACCAGTTCCCCCTCTTTATTTGTATCAATGAATATTTCTCCAATTTTTCCATCATCGTACTCACCTGTGTGCAGATAAACTTTATGATCACCAATTTGTGCTTTTTGAATATATCCCTTCCGTCTATCTGGCATTTTAAATCTAGCATTGTTTTTGATCTTAAGATTTATCGATTTGTCAATTTGTTCACTCTTTGATTTTTTAATCTGATCTGAAATATTACTTGGTAAAATCTTGTCTATTTTGTCAATTTTAGGAATATTGTCTTTTTTTCCACCAATTTTTTTTGTTTTTCTGTTATTAAGCTTTACATCTATGACTTCTACATCACCATCGGTTCTTTTATCAATTTTAGATAACTCTGAGTCATCTAAATTATCTAAAGTATGAACAGTCTTAAAAGTGCAAGTATAGTAAGTTTCAACAATGTATTTTTTCATAAAATTTATGGAATCTCTTTATTAAGATATATATTAATTGTATAAGGTGTCTATTATTTAATAATACAATTTAAAATTGTGTGGATTTAAAATTATAAACATGAGCTTCAAAATAATTTTTACCTGGTGGAACAAGCAAACATTTGGAACGTTTTTAAAAACTTTATTTTTTGGAAAATATGTTGGTACAGATGAGCACGGTAATAAGTACTATCAAAGTAAAAAAAATGAACGCTGGGTTATTTACGATAACAATATTGAAGCGACTAAAATTACTTCAGATTGGTATCTATGGATCCATCATACAATAGACAAAACTCCAGATAATAAAGTTATTAAATACTCTTGGCAAAAAGAGCATTTGGAAAACCAAACGGGGACTAGTAACAGCTATAAACCAATAAAAATAAAAAAAAATAGTATTAAAAAAAAATATGAAACTTGGAGATAGAATTTATCAAATTATAATTATATTTTTTCTCTTTTTGAATTTTGCTAATGCTGATGAGAGGATAATAACTACACCTTTAATAAACATAGAAGAGATAAAACCAAGTTTTGAAGAGTCAGCTGATGAAAATGAAAATATTTCATTAAATCAGAATTTAAAAGAGAAAAAAAATATACAAAGTCTGAAACCATCACAAGCAATTTTAATTGGGCTTGATAAAATTACAGCAAAATCTTCGAAACTAGTTGTAAATCTTGAAGAAAGTAGACGTTTTGGACCTTTAGAAATAAAAATTCTAAAATGTGGAAAAGTCAAAGTAAACAATAAGATCGATAGCGTTGCATATATGCAAGTCAAAGATTTAACAAAAAATGAAAATGAGCAAGTATTTATTTTTAATGGTTGGACTTTCGCATCTGATCCAAGCTTAACTCCATTTGACCATGCAATTTATGATTTACAACTTTTAAATTGTAAAAACGCTTAATAAAATTTTTCTTTTCCTAACCAATTCGTATCAAAGTCAGAGTTTATAAATTTTTTGTGATTTAATATCTTTTTATGTAAGTCAATTGTTGTAGTTATACCTTCTAATACAAACTCATCAAGTGATCTCAATGTTCTCTGAATAGCTTCAGTTCTATTTCTGCCTTTGCAAATAACTTTAGCTATTAAACTATCGTAATAAGGAGTAACTTTACACCCTTGAAACACTGAACCATCAACTCTTGTTCTAAAGCCAGAAGGTTGATGACAGACGCTTATTGTTCCTGGGCTTGGTTGAAAATCTAAGGCTGGATTTTCAGCATTAATTCTACATTCAATGGTATGACCTCTAGGATCAATATCATTTTGTTTTAAAGCAGTATCACCTGTAAAGGCAATCCAAAGTTGTTCTTTAACAATATCAATACCAGTTTGAACCTCGGTAACAGGGTGTTCAACTTGCACTCGTGTATTCATCTCTAAAAAATAAAATTTTCCGCTTTCGTATATAAATTCAACTGTACCAGCACCCTCATAATTTATTTGTTCAACCATTTTCACAGTTTTTTCTAAAAGATCGGTTCTCTGTTCTTTTGTTAATACTGGACTTGGGGTTTCCTCAATTAATTTTTGATGCCTTCTTTGCACGGAACAATCTCTTTCTCCTAGGTGTACAGTTTTATTTTTGCCTGACATAATTTGAACTTCTATATGTCTTGGATTTTTAAAATATTTCTCTATATAAAGCTCATCGTTATTAAAAAATTTTTTTGCTTCAGATTTAGCTGTTAGAAATAAACTTTCTAAATTACTTTCTTCTTCAACTACCTTCATCCCTTTACCACCACCACCACCAGCTGCCTTAATTAAAACTGGATACCCTATTTCTTTGCATATTGACTTTGCCTCAGATAAAGATTTTACACCACCCTCAGAACCTTCAATTATAGGTAATCCATATTTTTTTGCTATTTTTTTAGCCTCGATTTTATCTCCCATTTTTGAGATTATGTCAGAGCTTGGCCCAATGAATTTAATTCCATGTTTGTTTATAATTTCAGAAAATTTAGCATTTTCTGATAAAAATCCGTAACCTGGATGAATAGCCTCTGCGCCAGTTAAATCGACAGCAGACATTATTGATGAAATATTTAAATAGCTATTTTGAGGTTGATGCGAACCTATACAAACACTTTCATCAGCAAGCCTAACATGCATTGAATCTGCATCTACATCAGAATGTACTGCAACAGTTTTAATTCCCCATTCTTTACATGCTCTAATAACTCTAACAGCTATTTCACCTCTGTTAGCTATTAATACTTTTTTGAACATTATTAAGTTTATTTTAGAAGAACTAAAGTTTGACCAAATTCCACTGGTTGACCATCTTCAATTAAAATTTTTTTAATTTCACCATCAGAAGTTGAAGGAACATGATTCATTGTTTTCATTGCTTCAACAATCATAACCGTTTGACCTTTTTTGATTTTATCACCAACTTCAACAAATTTTTTAGCGCCAGGTTCAGGAGCCAGGTAAGCAGTTCCAATTATTGGAGATTTAACTCTTATGCCTTCACTATCATCCGAAGACTTAAGAACTGATTTGATCGGAGAAACAACAGCGCTTGTTTTGACTTGTTCAACTCCTTTGGATACTTTCGAAACTTTTATTTTAGTGCCACCTTCTTGATATTCTAGTTCTGATAGTTCGAATTCCTTAAGATTATTTACAAGTTCTTTTATAAGTTTTTTATCAATTTTCATTTTTTATAAATTTGTTTAAAGCATTTAAGGACATTATATATCCATCAGCCCCAAATCCACAAATAACTCCTCTAGCAATTTTACTAATTAGAGATTTATGTCTAAATTCTTCTCTATTATAAATATTACTTATATGCAATTCTATAATTGGAATTTTCAATATTTTTAAGGCATCGTGGATTGCTACTGAAGTATGAGTATAACCTCCAGCATTAATAATCAATCCATCTTGATTATTTCTTGATTTTTGAATTTGGTCTACTAACTCTCCCTCTATATTAGATTGAAATAAAGAGAGTTCGATGTTGTTCTTGCTTGCATGATCATTACATTTTTTTTCCACATCTTTTAATGTAAAATTTCCATATTGATTTTTTTCTCTTTCACCTAAAAGGTTGAGGTTTGGTCCATTAAGAATTATAATTTTCTTCATAAATTTCTTGTTAT
>MDTB01240248.1_pt1 | contig 32538 bp, 25 predicted proteins | sample 811161 | NCBI WGS metagenome assembly MDTB01 (sample SAMN05326650, study PRJNA326480) | marine metagenome | isolation source: seawater | place: Mediterranean Sea | collected 2009 | reverse complement strand
TAGCCGAAGGTGAAGCTGAGATTGTTGCTGGGTACATGGTTGAGTATGGAAGTATTGGATTTATGCTGTTTTTCTTATCTGAATATGCCAATATGTTACTCATTTCCGCGATTGGTAGTTTATTATTCTTGGGAGGATGGAACTCCCCTTTCGAGAACATTATATTGCTTGATTCACTGACTAATTGGATTCCCTTGGTCTTTTGGTTCACTGTAAAAACATTTTTTATAGCATTCATTATCATATGGGTTCGTTGGACATTTCCGCGCTATCGATATGATCAGCTGATGATGATGGGTTGGAAAACTTTGATACCAACTACACTAATATGGTTACCAATTGTTGGTTGTATGATTAAGTTGAGGGGCATATGAAGTTTTTATTAGACAGACCTCTTTTATCAAGATTGATTACTTTTGCTGTGTTTGTTGGCGGTACCATTCTTTTCCTTTTACTTACGTTAACTGCATGGTTTACTGTTGACCCTCCAACAAACCCGTTACATCCTGATAACATACGGTTACAATCACTTTTAGCAGGCTTAATCTGGGGGCTCACTCCAGCTATACTTTTTCAATGTATATTACATGGCTACACCATACCGTTTAAAAAATTCTCAATCCAGCAAGTACTTATTGGAATTATCACCTTGCACTTTTTATCTCAGATTCCTTTACTTTCACTTATCGTATTGAATGATTTACGACCAATTTTTCTTCCATTCGCAATTCCGATGAGTATTGTGTTTATCTATACATCAGGCATTGCGCTAATCAGTCTAATCGCATTGGTTATCATACAAACCTACTGGCCTGTAAAACATGAAACTAAAAAAGTAGCACTATCACCAAGAATCATTGAAAGAAACGCTTTTTTGATGAGTGTTATTAAACGAATATTTATCTGGGACATTCTATCCGGTTTATACCAAACAGGTAAAACCATGTTTAAAAAGAAGAAAACCATTCAGTTTCCAGAGGAAAAAATTCCAGTATCCCCACGATTTAGAGGACTACTTGCTTTAAGAAGATACCCAAACGGGGAAGAACGATGTATTGCATGTAAACTGTGTGAAGCAGTATGTCCAGCTCTTGCAATCACTATTGAAGCAAAAGTAAGAGACGATGGATCGCGCCGAACAACACGTTTCGACATTGACATGTTTAAATGCATTAACTGTGGATTATGTGAAGAGTCTTGCCCTGTTGACTCGATTGTTGTAACCTCTGAACATCACTATGTTGTTCGTGAACGTGGTGAGAACATTTTAACGAAAGAGAAATTGCTTGCGATTGGCGATATGTGTGAACCTAAATTAGCTCAAGATCGAGCCGAAGACCAGCCTTATAGATAAGTATGCAACCATTTGATTTAATATTCATTTTATTCGCTACATCAACCTTATTCACGGCAGCAATGGTTGTACTCTCTCGTCAAGCTGTTCAATCAGCTTTATTTTTAATTTTTACATTTGTAAACGTCTCTGCATTATGGATGACACTTCAGTCTGAATTCCTATCTTTAGCATTGATATTCGTGTATGTAGGTGCCGTGATGACTCTACTATTATTTGTGGTCATGATGTTCAATATTGACCCAAACGAACAAACAGACGTATCACACATTATCTATAACATCTTCAATATTTCAATTGGAATTTTGGTGATATCATTATTCATCGTATTAATTTTACAATTTGAGGCACCGATTACATTTGTTACTGACCAAAATTCCGCATTGGCTTTAGGGAAGGTATTGTACTCCGATTATGTTATACCATTCATGATTGTAAGCATGGTTTTACTTATAGGTATGGTGGGAGCCGTAAGTATTACTTTTGTAGGTAAACGCTCTGATCGAAAAAGCCAAAACATTTCGGAACAAATATTTACAAATAAAACAAATCGAATCAAAATGGTGTCAGGGAAATTGAAAGTGGATAAAAAACAATGATTGGTTTAGAGCATTACATGATTATCTCAATCATAATTTTTGTCATTGGTTTAATTGGAATTGCACTAAACCGTCACAATATGGTTTCTCTTTTAATGTCAATTGAGCTGATCCTATTATCTTGTAACACAAATTTCATCATTTTCTCTAAAATGCATCAAAACTTAATTGGTGAAGTATTTGTATTTTTTGTGCTTGCCATTGCTGCAATTGAAACAGCAATTGGTCTTGCAATTATGGTAGTGATTTACCGTCAAAATGATTCGGTTGATACCGAAAAACTAAATGAATTGAAAGGATAGCCTATGATACAAGAAGTCGCTCTCATAACGTGGATTTCACCATTAATCGGTGCTATCACCTGCGGATTATTCGGAGAGAGGCTTGGGCATAAAGTTGCACATCGTATTGCCATTTCCCTCATTTTTATTTCATTAGTTGGGGCAATCTATTTAAGTAATCTCTTTATTCTTAAAAGCTCCGATCCTATTTTTGTAAACTGCTTCACATGGATTAGTTCGGGTAGTTTTAAAATAGATGTTGGGATGTATCTCGATACATTATCTGTGTGTATGATTCTTGTTGTAGCTTTTGTATCCTTTTTGGTTCACATATACAGTATTGGCTATATGGATGGTGATCCTGGATATTGTCGTTTTTTCAGTTACGTTTCATTGTTCACATTTGCAATGTTTGCTCTTGTGGGTGCTCAAAACTTTGCGCAACTCTTTTTCGGTTGGGAAGGAGTTGGGGTAGTTTCTTATCTTTTAATTGGGTTTTACTTCAAGAAGCTATCTGCCGTTAATGGTGGTTTAAAAGCTTTTCTAGTCAATCGCGTTGGAGATCTTGGTCTACTCCTAGCAATTGCTTTGATTTTCTTTTACACGGGTTCTTTAGATTACCCCGTTGTAATTCCAATGTTAGAGAAACTAGATCAAGATATTTTTTATTTAGGTTTTATGGACGTACATGGATTAACATTAATTTCTGCGATGCTTTTTGTCGCAGCAATGGGTAAATCAGCTCAGATTCCATTACATGTATGGTTGCCAGAATCAATGGAAGGCCCTACTCCTATTTCTGCATTGATCCACGCTGCAACAATGGTCACAGCGGGTATATTTTTAATTTGCCGTATGTCTCCGATATTCGATCTTGCGCCTTCAATTTTAAATGCCATATTAGTCATTGGAAGTACTGGTGCGTTATTTTTGGGATTGGTGGGACTTGTTCAAAATGATATCAAACGAATTGTTGCTTACTCTACTCTTTCACAATTAGGTTATATGATCGCAGCGACAGGAGCTTCTGCCTATTCAGCAGCAATGTTCCATCTGCTGATGCATGCTTTCTTTAAGGCATTATTGTTTTTATGTGCTGGTTCAGTAATCGTTGCTATGCATCACGAACAAGATATTCAAAAAATGGGAGGACTTAGAAAGTTGCTTCCAATTACTTTTACGTGCAGTTTAATAGGTACTCTATCACTTGTTGCATTCCCTTTTACATCAGGATTTTATTCAAAAGATAGCATCATTGAAGCTGTACATCACTCAACATTACCCGCCGCCGAGTATGCTTATATCTGCCTCATATTGGGAGCAACAGTTACAGCAATTTATAGCTTTAGAGGTCTTTTCCTCACGTTCTACGGTGAGAAAAGATTCACTGGAGAAGTTCATGAACCAACATGGCAAGTCACCTTACCGCTTATCATACTATCAATTCCATCTTTATTGTTGGGATACATCAGTGTTGGGATGTTTTACGTTGGAAATTTATTTCAAACGGTTCTATCCAATAGCCCAAAAGCAAATTCTCAAATGAGCTTCCTCGCCAATGAATTCTCTAATCCTCTTATATCGGGAATCGAGTCAGTTGAACACTTACCGCTTTATTTTATGATGGCTGGATTTTTTATAGCAGTTTTTTGTTTTATTACACATCAATCTTATTATGAAAAGTTAAAGCCATACTTAGAGATATTTGCATTGCCATTACGAAACAAATTCTGGTTTGATTGGTTCAATGAAACTATTATTGTGAAAAACATTGTAAGTAGCAGTAAAGGGCTCTATGAACTATTTGATCGTAAGTTTATTGATGAAGGCATTATATTGAATATAGCAAGGCAATCTTTAATCGGTAGTTATAGTCTGAAGTTATTTCAAAGTGGATATATTTTTCACTACGCCTCTTTGATAGTAATTGCACTCTTTTTTATTTTAATTTTCATGATCATTTAAGGTAACGCCATAATGTATAATTATCCTTTATTGTCGATGCTGATTTTACAATCTTTCATCAGTGCTATTTGGATTGCAGGATCAGATTATCAACGCGCAAAAATTATCACTTACACATCAATGATTGTGAGCATTATTATTACAGCGTGTTTACTTTTAAAATTTGATCCATCACTTGCACAGATGCAACTAACTGAAAGTTATCAATGGATTAGCCACTGGAATCTTACTTTACAATTAGGAGTTGATGGTATTTCATTGCCACTGATCGTTCTGACAGTATTCATTAATGCAATCATTATCACAGCAACACCGAATCTTGTTGGTCAACATATCACTAAATATTGGTGTGTATTTTTTATACTACAAGCAATGGTTGTTGGCGTTTTTGCAGCTAATAATGCGTTTTTATTCTACCTGTTCTGGGAGGGTATGCTGATACCAATGTATTTATGTATTGGTATTTGGGGCAGTGATATGAGAAGCTACGCTGCAATCAAGTTTTTCTTATACACTTTCTTCGGATCGGTTCTAATGCTACTAGCCCTTATTTACTTAAGCATAAAATCTGGTACGGATAATATTATCACATTCTATGAGCTTCCTTTATCAATGCATGAGCAAACACTGATACTAATCGCTTTTTTATTCGCATTTGCTGTAAAAGTTCCAATGTGGCCTCTTCATACATGGCTACCGGATGCACATACTGAAGCACCAGCAGGCGGATCTGTCATTCTTGCCGCTTTAATGCTTAAAGTTGGTGCATATGGTTACTTTAGATTCTGTTTACCTGTTACTCCAGATGCATGTAGTGAGTATGCCTATATTCTGATTGGATTATCTTTAATTGCAATTGTAATCATTGGACTAGTTGCTTTAGCACAAACAGATATGAAACGTTTAATTGCTTATTCCTCTGTCGCCCATATGGGATTTGTTTCACTTGGTTGCTTTGTAATATTCCCTATTTTCAAACAAACTGGACATTTACCTGCGACACAACTCGCCGTAACTGGTGCATTGGTTCAAATGATTACACACGCTTTCGGATCTGGTGCAATGTTTTTAGCTTTTGGAATGCTTTACGACCAATTACATAGTCGTTTAATCGTTGATATGGGTGGTATTGCTCAAAAGATGCCGATTTTTACAGCATTTTTCATGATCTTTGTTTTCACAAATATTGGAGTACCTGGTACAGCGGGCTTTGTTGGAGAATTTATGGTGCTCATCAGTACCATGGAAGCAAATTTCTGGGTTACATTATTAGCAGGACTAACATTAGTCCTATCTGCATCTTACTCTTTATTTATGTTTAAACGGGTTTTTTATGGACCAATTACAATCAATCATATTGAAAAATTAACTGATATTACGACGTCGCAGCAAATAGCGTTATGGGTCATGACAGCCGGGATCTTTTTCATTGGGTTATATCCTCAAAGTATCACACACATGATGGATCCATCCGTAAACGCTTTAATTCAAGCATCACTTCAATCAAAGGTTTAGACACATTATGTTATTTTTATCTGAGTCCATTCTTACTTTTTTCATACTAACAACCTTTATGAGTGGACTATTAGTCAGGAAATCGCAACAAAGAACCTATTCTTTTAGCATGAGTATACTGATTGTTAGCTTAGTAGGATTACAATTGGCTTTACTCCCTATATCTCACATGGAGACAACTGGCTGGATAGTCGATTCGATGAGCCAATATTTTAAATTATTCTCGTGTATTCTATCGATATACATTTTGATATGTACAAAAAATTATATTAAAAAAAGTAAAATCAAATCTTTCGAATTTTACATTCTCTTTTTAACAACGTTATTAGGAGTATTTGTAGTCTGTTCTTCGAATGATTTTATGGTACTCTTTGTTGGTCTTGAACTCATCGCTTTACCCCTTTATGCCATGCTAGCGCTATTTAACTCTAGAAAATCATATGAAGCTAGTCTTAAGTATTTTATATTAGGCGCAATCGCATCTGGATTATTCCTTTTTGGCATATCACTCGTATATGGTATCACAGGAGATGTTACGTTTTTCATTCCAAGAAATACCATCAGTCTATCTGAAAAACTTCAAGCAATTGCAGTTTTAATGGTCTTAATTGGATTGATAATGAAAATTGGAATGGCTCCATTTCATTATTGGGTACCTGATGTATATGAAGGGGCACCTTTGCCAGTGTTAATGGTTATAGCAACACTTCCAAAATACGCGTATTTAGCCGCCGTGCTAAGGTTATCCGTCAGCAATACGTTGTCCATCAGCATTATACCTCAGATGATCATCGTGCTCTCGGTAGTTTCAATCTTTATTGGTAACCTTGGTGCACTTACTCAAACCAGTCTCAAAAGATTACTAGGATTTTCTTCTATAGCGCATATGGGTTTTATGTTACTTGCCTTATACCCATCAACACAAAACTTTGTTCCAATTTTTTATCTGATTGTGTATTCGATCACGACACTCATTGCTTTAACGGCGACCATCTTTTTATGTGAAAATAATGAAATAGATGAAATAGATTCTTATCAAGGACTATATCTGAAACGTCCTCTACACGCCTTTATTTATATGACTGCATTCTTTTCGATGGCAGGAGTCCCACCACTTGCAGGGTTTATGGCAAAACTAAATGTTTTCTATATGTTATTTTATCAGGCTGAATACCAGACATGGATTTATACTGCAGCAGTGATTGCCATTTTATTCGCTGTCATTGGAACTGCTTACTATATTCGCTTTATACGTGTATTGTATTTTGAAAAGAAAATGCAAACACGTTTCAAAACACCTACCTATGGTCAAAATCTACTGATTGGTGTGCCAACCTCTTTATTATTGATACTTGGAGTCGCACCTGGTTTGTTGATTGAGATCTGTCAAAATGCCACGCCAATGATTAAATAGTAAATTTTTTGCATATTTTTCAATAACATAATATTTCCTTAAGGTTAGTTCGCTACAATGTCTTTAGAGCAGTGGTTTTCATATCAACTCCTATACCTCCCTCAAAAGCCATTGCTCTATTTTTTCCACCAAAAATTAGATATAATACCTTTTATTTTGAGTAGGTGTTATGGGAAGTATTTTTTTTGCACACTCCGGAGGCGTTACCACCACGATTAATGCAACGCTCAGCGGCATTATTGACGGTTATCATAAACATCAATCGTCGTTTTCTAATTTATTGGTCGGGGAAAATGGTATCATAGGAGCAATCAAAGAATCACTCATTGATATTAAACAATACACACCAGAAGAATTACAATCGATCTACTCCCAACCTGGCGCTGCATTTGGCTCGTGCCGTTTCAAGCTAAAAGACCCAAACACTCAAAGTGCACAATTTGAAAGAATCTTAGATGTTTTTAAAGCACATAACATAAAGTACTTCATTTATAATGGAGGTAATGACTCTCAAGACACTACACTTAAACTCTCAACGTACTTCAAAAAAAATCATCTAGACATACATTGCATGGGTATACCAAAAACCATAGATAATGATCTTTATGGTACTGACAATTGTCCAGGTTTCGGATCAGCAGCTAAATATTTGATTACCTCAATTATGGAAGCTGGCGTTGACTTAAGATCAATGTCTAATAGCTCTACCAAAGTTTTTATACTTGAAACAATGGGAAGGCACACAGGATGGCTAGCAGCATCTACAGGACTGGCAAAAGCACCTTTTGGACCCCATGTTATTCTTATGCCTGAAAGAAAATTTAATAGGTCTGCATTTTTAAAGAAAGTAGATCAATCCGTTCATCGGAATGGGTATTGCATTATAAGTGTTGCTGAAGGTGTCAAACTCCATGAGGATCAATTGCACTCCAATAGAGGCGTGGATGCATTTGGCCATCAACAACTCGGTGGCATTGCTCCACATATTGCTAGTTTAATCAAAGATGAACTAGACCATAAAACCCATTACGCAGTGGCGGATTATTTGCAGCGTTCTGCACGCCATCTTGCCTCAGGAACAGACTTAGAACAAGCAAAAGCTCTGGGAAAATTTGCAATCGAATCATGCCTTAAAAAGTCGTTCAATGAAAAAATGTTGGCGATTAAACGAGTCTCTGATAATCCTTACCAATGGGATATTACAAGCACTCCCTTATCAACAGTTGCTAATGAGGAAAAGGTGATACCTGATGAATTTATTTCTGAATGTGGCATGCACATTACCGACGCATGTAGACAGTACCTCAAACCGCTAATACAAGGAGAACAATGGCTCGATTATTCTGATGGGTGCCCAAACTATAGTGCTTTAGAAAAAAAATTCGTTGAGGAAAAGTGTGCGCCCTATGTATACTAAACAAATTCTAAAAAAACTCTCAATTAAAGACTGGTTACCTATTGCTCAGATGGGCTTTTTGATCACGAATCTCTTTATGACTCAAAGCCTTTGGATGAATGTATTCATAGCACTATTTGTATTTTGGTTAAGTTCAACCTATCCGATCAGTCGATTACAAAATAAATACTTACATATTGGAAGCATATTATTCACAAATTACGCACTGTATCAAGGGTACGGTTGGTTGAGTTTAGCAAGCATTTGTCTATCAAATAATATTCATCCATCCCAGCGATTAGAACTATGGATGCCGCTATCCATTATCATACTGTTGCAATTCCAAATTGTTTTTTTTGTTGTAACAACAGTGTTAGCATTTGCAATGAATGAATTAAAAGAACCTTTTCCCAAGTACCAATATCATTTAAAATTTAATTCAAAGATGAACACCCTACTACTACATATGGGATACAGTTTAGGAGTACTCTCATTAATGATTGGTATCTACATCAGTTCATTACCATTTTTGCAACCTCAAAAACTTCTATTTGCTTTCCTTCCAATCATCTCAACTATTTTTGTTGTGATGAGCAGGCAACATTTTAATGAACATTTAAAGACAGGCTATATTTTTTGGTTATGGTTATTCACAGCTTTATTTGCGAGTATCAATGGCTTTTTCTTTCCAATTTTGGAACTACATTACCCTGTACTTAACAAAACAGACTTTTTATTCTTAATCTCGCACTTAATTTTACAACTCATGTTATTTGCTTGTTTAATTCAAATCTTTAATATTCAGTATGACTCGTTTAAAACGATCACGCCAAAAAAGTATTTAATCACCTACAACCAAATTATCGTTGCATATGCGCTTTTATCCTTTGTGCTTGGAATTTCAATCTGCCTTACAAGTCAAGATATTCTCTCCATTCATCATACCGCATTAGTACTTAGCGTACTTGGTGCACTATACACACTCTATTTTCATAGCTTTTATGTCATCAAGGTATTATTCAACCAATTTTTTCATATATTCTTTCGAGTAAAAATCCATGGGTTTCAACAATTTAATACCATTAAAAAACCCATCATTGTAATTTCGAATCACCTTTCGTACCTTGACGTACCACTCATTGGTTCCATTCTTCCCATTCGATTCATTTTTCCAGTCAATCCCGAAGTTGCACATTTACCTATTGTTCGAATCGGAAAACGATTCACACAAATCTTTCCTCTGAAACCCAATCAACCCCAGCTTTTAAGGCCTTTCATTGAGATGATAAAAAACATGTCCAACGGGATGATATTTCCAGAGGGGCAACGAAGTGCAACAGGAAATCTTTTAAAAATCTATAAGGGAACGGCGTTGTGCGCACAACGAACCAATGCTTCATTACTTCCAGTCATTTTAGATGGACTGCAATACCATACCACCACACGTAAAGAATTGGCATTACCGAAAAGAGTCTTTCCAAAAATTAATGTAACAATTGGTGCACCTTTTAAAATTGAAAATACCAAAGAGGGAGATTTTGAAATATTTCAACAATTATTCAATTTACAATTACAAATGCCGCGCCCCACTCACTTTTCAGATGCGCTTATTCAAGCACACAATAAATATTGGAAGAATAAACCCATTCTATTTTATAAAGGGGAAGTCTTCTCATATAAAACTATTCTCTCAAATCTAAAAAACATTCATCTTGAGCACAATGAATTTCTTCATTTAGATAAAGAAAATTCCACTCATCCATTACTGGTTTGGAAAGCACTCACATCGAATGTACCCGTAGTTATTGGGCCAATTGATAGCTATCAACCTAAAAAATGTGCTCTAAGTGTATATCATGACCATCAATGGCATCACTACACTATGAAACAACTTTTAGACGTCACTCACATCTGGGGAATAATCAGTGAAATCACGCCTTCGGACATCGTATTTTATCAAGAAGATTCTTCATCACCTGTTGGGTTTTGTATTGGTTACATTGCTCCAATGTTACTAAACCATAAACACGTTATTGGAAGTGAAAAAGGTCAATTAATTTCTGAAGAAATTTATGAGCAACGTGCAACCATTTTAATTGCCAATAATACAGTAATTGAGAAATTAATGAATTTTTCAAATACGTATAATCTTTCAACCATAAATCGAGTCTACGGAATAGATGCAAGAAATTTAAAGACTGCGTGGCAAGAACAATTCATTAAACCACTATTCAATGTAGAAAATGACTTTACGCATATTATGGATCAGATTGAAACACCCAGAATGGAGAATGGATGTTCTATTTGTAAACTAATCGATAAAACGAGTACAGAAGTTTGACATATTGACTAATGTAGGGGTATCATAAGACGTAATAATGGGAGACGTGACTTATGATAAGTGATAGACCTAACAGACCAGGATCTTTATTTGATCTTCCTAACTTAGAACGTACGGCTTCACTTCAAAGTACAAAAAGAGAAAACCATATTAAGGAACAAAAATACAAACAAATCCAAAATTTTATTTGCAAAAAAGGTACCCAAGATCCTGATTGGGCAAGAACTTTTCTACTACTTATTTTGTTATCAAGAACAAATGAAAAAGGATTAAAGTCATACTTTGAAATCATTGAGACCGTTAAAAACAGCATTCATAAAGGAACTTTTTTTAATAAATTACATAAAAAATCAACAAGCTTTGGTCAATTAGTGATACCATCATCCAATTTAGGTGCAGGGATATTGTGGATTGACCACGCGTTATCATTAATATCCTTTGTAGATGCTATTCAGCGCTGGGCCGAGCAAAAGTCCCAAGAAAATTTCAACGTAGAAATTACTTTTTTAATTCCACTTACATCTCTATTGTTATTTTCTACACTATTATTTACTTGCAGCAGCCTTTCACTGACCATAATGACAATCATCACATTGGTATACGCATTAACTCTTTTACAGATCAGTAAGTCCATCTATGAAACAGGAATCAAAGAATCACCCGATATTGCAGAACTAAAAAAATGCTTTATCAACAAGGTAAATGAAAATCAAATCATTAAAGATCTAGTAGGTCATAACGGCGTTCGTGACATTATCGCTGCAAATATTAAAAAACTTGATGCTGATATACCTTATGAAGATATGATCCATGATATTGATGAATTTACAGATCCAGTCACCTTTCTTCAAAAATTAGATGAAAGTAAACAAAAGCTTAAAGATATTTTAAGTGCAACTAGTAGTAGTGGCAGGCCCTCACCTGTTCGTGGATTACCATCACCATCAGCGAACCAAAGAAAAAGAGCACGATATAATGATTATAATTCTGTAGCCAATCAAGAAGCTACTCTCCCTGAAACTCCTCATAGAATGACCCCTTTGTCAGAAATTCTAGAAACAATCAACCAAACAGATCCAGTAGATAAAGAAACTAAAGCTGATAAAGAAGATAAAGATACTATTTCGAGCACGCTGACATCAAATGATCCAAGCGATAGTCTTTCCTCATCAGAAAGCATCTTTTCTAGTGATAAAAAAAGTGCCTTTAAGCGTCCACCTAAATTAACCTCACGAAGTCCTAAATTAACCCCCTCTGGTTAATTCTAAGAATTCTTTTCTCGCTTTTATATCTTTTGAAAATAAGCCTATGTAATGGGATGTAGTCGTACTACTGTCAATGTTCATAACACCCCTTGAAGTCATACATTGGTGCACTGCATTGATCATTACAGCCACCCCTTTAGGCGCCAAATTTGTCTGGATCGTCTCCGCAATCTCAAGGGTTAGCCTTTCCTGAGTTTGTAGTCTTCTGGCAAATATATTCACAACTCGTGCTAATTTACTTAATCCCACAATTTGATCATTCGGGATATACGCAACATGTGCTACACCAATAATGGGAACCATATGATGCTCACAATGACTAAAGACATTGATATCTTTGACTATGACAATTTCATTATAATCCTTCTCAAACTTAAACGTCTTTTTTAATGGCTCTGCAGGATCCTGCTGATATCCACAAAAGAACTCCTGGTACGAACGAATGACTCGGGATGGCGTATCTTGTAACCCCTCTCTACTTGGATCCTCTCCAATGTATTTAAGAAGTTCAAATATTGCATCTTCTGCACCCTTTTTATCTATAACTTTACTCATAAAAACCATTATACTGATTCATTCAGAATTTAAAATAAATTTCCTTGAAAATATGCAAGTTGTGTTGAATAATAATGACATGTCGTATGTAAAAGTAAGGATAAGTGGTATTTCTTTTGTAAGTTTAATGAAACTTGGAATAGCTGCTTCTTTTTGCTGGTCTGCAATGAGTGCTGTGTTAATGATATGGCTCAATACCAAACAAGAAATCATTGATATCTTTTCAACTTTCCCTGCTTACAAGCATCGAATGGAACTTTTAGATCCCGGCTCTTTCCACATACAACTACTCATTCAATTATTTGTGAGCACATGTGCGTTAAGTTTAATGTTCATAATAATGCTGTGGATAGGTTCAAAAATTTTCTTTCTTTTTCAGCCATTGACTATAGCTTTAAAGAAACCTGAACAGGTGCATGATCTGATGGGCGGTCCAAACGCCTAGTTTCTTCATCTACAGTGATTTCCTCAACCCTATCTATCATGTCATTCGACACAAGAAAGTGATCAATTCTAAGTCCGTGCTTGCGTCGATAGGCAAAGCCTCTATAGTCCCACCATGTAAAGCCAGGTTGGTCTTTGTGTATTGTTCGAAACACATCCGATAATCCAATGTCTTTTATCTTTTGCCAATATGCACGTTCTTCGTCAGAGACTAATACGCAATTATTCCATTTTAATGGGTCGTAAACATCTTGATCTGTCGGTGCGATATTAAAATCACCACATATTAGCATCTTAGACGTATCATACGAGCTAATTTGATCACAAAACGCCTCAAGCCACCCCAATTTATATGTATACTTGTCACCTCCAATTGCATCACCACCGTTTGGTACGTACACATTGATTAATGTCCATCCATTGGACTCGATAGCAATAAATCGTTTTTGTTCCTCAAATCCTGGAAGGTTTCGACAAATAACATCACAGGAGTTTTTACACACCCATGCCACACCGTTATACGAAGGTTGACCTGAAATATGACACGTATAACCTGGAAACTGGTCATAAGGGAATAAATCATCCGTCACTTTTGTCTCTTGCAACGCTAAAAAATCAGGTTGATGGGTCTTCAAAACATGTTCTACAGAATCAACTCTAGCCCTTACAGAGTTGACATTCCAACTAATGACTTTCAGCATGCTCTAGACACTGTTGCGCTCTTTCTTTAAGCACTGCGATTGGTAACGCATGAATTAAAAGAGTGAGATCTGGTCCATCGGGTGTGCCAATCATCGCCACACGTAATGGTGCAAATAATGCCTTACCCTTCACTTTCACTTTATCTTTTATTTGTTTGACTAGTTGCTGATATTTTTCGTCATCCAAATAATTGTCGCTTGGTAACTCCTCTAACCATAACCGAATGACGTCTGATGCGTGCTCCAAGGATAATACGTCTTGACTTTCTTTCTCAATATGAAAGTGGCTTACATCGAACCATTTCTTAATAAAATCTACTCCATCATTGATGGTGTAAAATTCGCTCAACACAGCCGGCATGACTCGTTTATACCAATCTGGATCATTTGGAAAATGAAGTGATTTATCTTCTGATAGTAATGGCTCACATAACTGCCATAATGTTTTTTCATCCATGTGACGAACATGCTGCCCATTCAACCATCGTAACTTAGCGATATCAAAAACTGCTGCCGACGCATGCACTCGATCAATGGAAAAGGTTTCAATCATATCACTCAATGTAAGAATTTCTTCACCTCGTGGATGAGACCAGCCTAATAATGCCAAGTAATTTAAAATTGCTTCAGGTACATACCCTGCTTTTTTAAGATCTGCACAACTTGCAGCATCATGTCGTTTAGATAATTTCTTTTTCGCTTCATCTAAAATAATAGATAAATGACCAAAAATAGGAGGCTCCCAACCTAACGCTTCATAAAGCATCAATTGTCGTAACGTATTAGGTAAGTGCTCCTCTCCTCTGAAAACATGTGATATCTCCATGGCATGATCATCGATGACACAACAAAAATTATAAACAGGCATCCCATCAGAGCGCATAATGACAAAGTCACCAACCATATGACTCGGTAAAGTGATTTCACTTCTTACCGCATCTTCAAAAGTATATTGCTCTTTACCATCAGGCACTTTAAAACGTATTGTTGCTAATTCACCATTTGCAATTCTTTTTTTCGCTTCATCAAGACTTAACTCTCGGTGTGGACTGATAACTTGATACGGAGTATTATTTTTCTCAGCGTCTAAACGTTGGGCCTCCATCTGTTCATCCGTTAAAAAGCAATAATAAGCCTTCCCCTCATCCACAAGTTTCATGGCAATTTTTTTATAATCATCAAGGCGCTTTGATTGCTGATAGGGTGCATTTGGACCACCAACATCTGGTCCTTCATCCCATTGAAGACCTAGCCATTTTAAATCTTCCAATTGCTCAAGCTGAGCAGACTCTGTGCTCCTTGCAACATCGGTATCTTCAACCCTTAAAATAAATTGACCACAATGATGTTTGGCAAATAAATAATTATACAATGCTGTTCTAACACCACCTACATGCATTGAGCCTGTTGGGCTTGGTGCAAATCTAACTCTTACCGGTTTTGTTGACATAAGACTCCCATATTTCTTGTTTCAATATAATATAACACTAATTATAGAATTTATTCTATAATAATGTAGACCAAGGAAGGACAATGATATGTTTTATATTATTTTGATGTTTATGACATCACTAAGCGCTGCGGAAACCATTATATGCGATCAGATCATCGAATCATTTGCTCATCAAGATACTCAAGAGCAAACAATGGCAAGTTGCTCAACGTGTTTTAATCCAGAAACTCAACAACGAGCGACTCTTCTGGGCCATGAAAACATTCAACTCGATTATATATGGCACGGTGGAGGATATAGTTACTCCGGACAAATGCTTCAAGCTGACCAAATAAATCGTACACCCTGTTTCACATTATCTAACTCTGGACGTATGACACATTCAGACGTATTGTATGCCTCACTCGAATTTTGGCACGAAATTAATCCACATACTATTTTATAGGTGCATTGAATGTTTCATTTCATGAAAAAAGTATTTTTTATATTATTATTAACAACCGCCATTCACGCGGAAAACTCATGGCTGAAAGGTCTTTCTGTTTATCCAGGTTTCTTAGATAGATCTGGCCATGCGTTTGTATTAGGTGCGAATTACGTTTTTCGCCCAGACAATCTATTTTCACCTAAACTAAGTGCCTTTATTAGTGATAATAATATGTTTTACCTTAGTATTGGTCCTCGCTTAAAATATAAACGATTCTATATCTCCGTTGGTCCAGGTTACTATCATGAAGGGTCTGGAGTGGATCTTGGCTACGACCTCGAATTCAAAGAAGAAATTGGTTACGAAATAGTCAAAAACATTCACATCGGTATGTTTCATCTATCAAATGCTGGCCTTAGCAGCTATAACCCAGGTGTAAATGCACTTTTTATATCGTTTTCAGGCTTCTAACTCATATTAGATTATATGAGAGCATCTAAATCGTAGATCACTTTTTTGCTATAATATTATTATAGTTTTAAGAAAAGTTATCTATGGCAAAAAAAATACAAAATGACTCAAGCCAACTTCTATCACGCCTTTATTTATTACAAATTAATCGGTTGCGTGCCATGCTTCAACAATCCCCACTGGAGAATGTAGAAGCACTCAAACATTTACTGACACAGTGTGATCCTTCTACAGAAGAAGAGCAATCTGTTCTTGCTTTGAGTGAGGGAGAACAAGCCGTTGCAAAAGAAGTCATTCAGTCCTACTGGAGTATAATTTCTGACAAGGCCTCAGAGAAAAACCCCCAACGTCGTGGCTTAATAAAAGGATCGAGCAGACAAAACAATATTCGCCAAGAGATCGTTAAAATGCTTGAGAGAAGCGCCCAAGTGGTTAAGACAGAAAATGAGACCATCTCAAGAGAACCTTTATCTTATCAAGACGACACATATTCAACAAAAAATGAGGGTGATCTTTATGTTTCTGGATTAAATAAAGAACAACGAACGGAGCAACTTGGCAACACAACTTTAAGAAAGTACAATTATGGCGATGACATGGCCATAACTGTGACCTCAAGCCAACTGGGCCCTGCTACATATAGTGAAGATAAAGATAGGGATATTGAGCAGATTAAACAAGTGACAAAGCTTATTGATCACGGCATAGACAATTCAAACGGTTTATTAACAAGACCAGAAAATTCAAAAAAATATTTCACCTTTAGATTACAAGGTAGCGTTGGTAGAGCAATGCTTGATAGTGAGCACTCTACTTTTCAAGCAAAAAAACGTGCTGTTGATACTCACAATCAGAGTGCAACAAATGAGGACGAGAAAATCACCAGTATTAATTGGTCTCTAAATGTGAATAAATGGACAGCTGAGCGTATATTCACTGGCGGGCATGATGTGGACATAGGAAATGAAATTGTAACGATCTATCAAGCCTCTATTGAGACTTTAAAACGCAACATTAAAGGTGTTGATTTCAACGATTCCATGGATATCACCCAACAACAGGTATCAAAGCTTTTAGACCCCGAAAATGGTGATCAAGGATTTAAGGATGCATTAAAGGCAAACCCTAAATTGTATCGTTTGACACAATCATTGGCAGGTATGGAAAAATCTTATGAGAATTTAACTAACACAATGTTGGTTGGAAACTTTATGTGTAAAATAGGCCAATACTTCAGTAAAACATCCGCTGTCAAAACGTTAGGCGTTGAAAGAAAAGCAGATGACTATTATATCACACCCCTCAAAATTGCAGCTAGAAGTCTATTGTCAATTATATATTTACCCTCTAGCATTTGTAACGGTATATATCATGCATCTAATTATTGTTTTAATATTGAAAACCTGAAAGCCAGCAACTTATTAACATACGCTCAAATGCAAGATGCCCTTAGCACATTTACTGTCGTTCATAATCATTGTAAAAGTGGAAAAGATAGAACGTTAGTAGGTGAAATTTTCACTCACGCAAAGAGATCCTGGGAAAAAGAAAATCATCGTGCTCTAACCCAAGACGATATAAACGCAAATCAATCTTTTAAGGAGATCTTAGTCAATGAGTTTAAAGACCCAGCGCACTACGAAGGCAACTTACAGGATGTCGCTGTTCCTAATATCAAAAACGTATCGGACATTTTACCTCGTCATTTGATCACTGATGAAGTCAAAGACATGTTGAAATTAGCCAAAGAATTTCAGAAAATGCAAGATAGTGCTCTAAAATTTGAGGGGAGTGAGCCTCAATTTAAAGAGGAGCTTCAAAGTGATGAACCCTCCAATACCTCAACTTTTTCAAACAAATAAACACAAAAATAGTTTTATTTCGCTATAATTACTAAATAAGGAAATAAAAATAATATTATGGCTAAAATTTATCCAGAAACAGTTAATAATAAGGAAATACTCATAACCAACATGTATCTTAATCAAATTAAGAAACTACTGGTTGTGAATGATAAATTAGGTTTTGATGTAGGATTCACACTTTCTGACTTAAGAAAAAATATAAATGCAGAAACAATAAGTGTAGATAAACATCTCTCGTCAGATGAAAAGCTGGAAGCAGATAAACTCATTACTAATCTGTGGCAACAAATTAGCACACCTGATCAAGAACAAAATATAGAAGAAACTAAAGAGGAACCGATGGGTTTAATGCAGCATCATAAACCTTTAAATACTGCTGTCATTACAAAAATCCGTGATAAAATTTCTCCACAAGAGATAACAAAAAAAGATATGCAGGAAGGTTCAACCACTAGCAATACAACCTTACAAAGACTAAGATGTAAACAGGAGTGGTCAACAGAAAACTGGGAGGCAGTTATTTCTGTGGGAGTTGGAGACATTCTATCAATTGACTCCAACCCTTCCTCTCTTGCAAATGTATTTTCGCGTCAATACAGCTATTCAAAGAAACTTTCGAATACGAATAATCCTTACGATAATCCTTATGAGTCTCAATATGCTTCTACTGTGACCTCAAGCGTAATTGGTCCAGATACTGAAAAAATAAAACAAATTAAAGCTTTAATAGATTTTACGAAAAAAAATACCAGAGGCCCCTTCCTTAAGTTGCCTGAGGGTACTAAAAATAAATACTATTCATTTACATTACTCAATGAGAATGATAAACCATCTGCTAACCAAAATGAGTCTGAGGGTGTCACCAACATTCAATGGTCATCTTCAATTGACAATAATATCTCCATCGTTAAAGACATCCTGTCGCAATCTGAAAATATCAACCTTAAAGATCCCAATGGTGTGGCAGAAAAAAATCGAATGGAACGTTCAATAGAGGGAATGAAAGCAATTATAGGATCTGTAAACACCAACTATTCATTTCTATGGTCATGTTTGACCCACTTTGCAAAATCTACTCAAAATTCGTTTCTTTCACTATTTTATACTGTGAACTCTACCTATGATACGGAAAAGTCACAAAATTTACTCGCGTATGCTCATGTTCAAGATGCATTAAGTACATTTACAGTAGTGAATAATCAATGTGAATCAGGTAATGGTAGAACTTTGATAGGAGAAATGTTCACAAATGTTAAAAGAACCTGGGAGATAGAAAACGAAAAATCGCTTACCATGGACGATCTTCAAGAGGATAGCTTTAAATCACTTTTTACAAATGAGTTTAAAAATCTTGATAACTACACCAGTGTCTTGGATGACACCGGATTATTAAGTATTAAGCACATCACTAACACACTCCCATCCTATTTGATTGATGATGGCATGCAATCCATGATTCAAACCTCCAAAAATTTTGAAAGTCTCCAAAATATTGGATGTAATACACTAAGCAAGGCGGAAGATTTGAATATCCAGTCTGGCGAAGCACCTAAGGGACCTGGTCATTCTTAGAAATTAAAATTTCAAGTGTCTACCAACCATACATTATACCAACAGAGTATATACCTGAGCTAATTTGATCCAAATCATTCGTAGAGAACGCGCCGTCAGTTTCAACTCTTAACGTTTGATAATTAATGACCTTCAAACCAAGAGTTGCTCTCCAATTTTCATTAATAGTCACCTCATTTCTAACACCCATGACTCCTCCCCATTGATAATCATGAATGGCCTCACCTGAGACTAACACTTCTGGACCATGCTCTGTGAATGCTCCTCTGGAAAGACCAGCCAAAAGTACAACATTCAATCCTTTTGCAACATGAAAACCAGGTGCAAATACTAAACCCATGTCCCAATCGTGAGATAAATGTTCACTATTGCGGTAATCAACATGGAAGCCTTGGTTATCTTCATTACTATTTAAATATTGTGCGAACCCTTCTAAACCAAAGAAAAAATTATCGTTAATCTGGATACGTCGACCTAAAGTAAGACTCCCTCCCCACCCAGAGACTGCTAATGGCAAATGGAAAGTTTTTAATAGCTGCTCTTCATCCTCATTTTCATTTAACTCAGTTACATCTTTCACTGGACTTAAAATGATATAATTTTTAAATCGGTTGGTCTCATCTTCTTTCAGCGTACGATCTCTATTTGAATTCGGATAATAAATTAAAGAAGCCAAGAAGCGGTCAATGGTAGGTTGAAAACTAACATCTTGACGATTGGCTGTGTCACCTGGATTATCTGGATTAGTAAACTCTTGAATTTGACTGTATTCATACTTTGGAAATAATGTTTCTAACCAACTGAATCGCCATGACCACTTGTTGGTGATTGGTGCCTGTGTGGTAATACCTGTCATAAAACCAATAGCTAATTGATCATTGGTTCCAGTACTACCAAAACTCGCCATATTGGAATCCATTTGGTAATCCATTAACTCTAAACCAAATACCCCCCCTATTTGTCCGTACCGTTCATATACTGGCATCACTCGCATCGAAGTCATCCATACGCGTGAAATAGACACTTGTCCCTTGGTACCAGTAACAGAAGACAGCCCTAGCGAAGATTGTGCTGTTGATATACCTGCACTGGCCTCAACATTCATTAGCCACCTAGGTGCGATTGGTTTGGATAACCCTAAACCAAGATCTACACTGGGTCCTTTTAAAGAATAATCACCTTCCCAATTGTAATTTGGTTGCTCTGAAAAACTCTGCTTATAACGTAATTCACTATGGTCACGACCAAATCCGGTCATGTAATAGTAACTCCAATTATCAGCTAGTGACACCCCAAACAAAAGGATTATTGTTATCCATATTCGCATAGGACATTAATTACATAAAACCATGCTAAGAGTCAATTGATTTAAATGCACTAATATGCTATTCTCATACCAATATTACAGCAAGGATTGCACTACCAGGGAGCTTATGATGCCAAATGAATTAGAAAAGAAACTTCGTGATATTTTCAAAAATTACTTAGACATTCAAGTTGAGAATAAACAAACACCAACTGAACTAGCAAAGAATATTTTAAGGCAGTCTGGAGAAAAAGAGTCCTTCCTATTGGATCTTCTGATTAATGAAAAGATCTCATCCCTTGACACGTTTTATGTTTATTTACAAAAAAGACACCTTGAAAGATTTAGACAACAATATCAGTCGCTTTTTAAAGGTCAGCATGATCTTGCCTACAGAGTATCTCGTTTTGATCGGACCAAAGAAAATTATTACGATCCGTACAGCGAACTTGGTCAAAGGATTCGTGAGACACTATCGTATGCAAAAAGTGCCGGATTTTCAAATAATGAAGTTAAATGTTTAGAAATAGACAGAAAAGGGTTGCAACTATCTGAGCCAATTTTAGAGTACGAAGTAAATCATGATTTTGAGGAATGGCAACGACTTTTCCCACAATTATCTGAAAATAAACCACTAAACAAAAATAATCTTTTAAGACACATACTGGATGAATGTATTCGACCCATTGCCCAATGTAATGAGGAAACAGTATGTTATCCCTTTTTGATGAAAATGTTGAAAGAACCGTCTGAACTCGAATTGACAGAGTTTGAGGAAATAGTCGAATCAACGCTCATAGACAGCCCAATTAAGGCACTCACATCGATCGCTCTTGAAAACTTCTATGTTGGTGTGGACGAATCCCCCGGTAAAGCGCGACATTTTTTTCAACACATCACCCCCTTATTAGTGTATTACGGAATGCAATTTAGAGAGTTAAATAGTAATGAAATTGATCTACTGCATCAAAAATATTTCAATGATCTAAATAATCATTATATTGAGTTCAATGATTTTTCAACACAATGGGCTAGTTATAAAAAACGAAAAGCATCCATTCACCATGACACTTTACATGATTTCATCAGTGTATATTACCCATCACTAAAAAGTTTTTTTGATCCATCAAATATTCGAAATAAGGGACCTTCTACACGAAATCTTTTTTTTGCGCCTGGATTAGAAACTGATGATGTTGAAAATGTAATCCACCCGGGTATTACAAACCAAGATGAAATAACACCTGAAACACTTCGTATTATATTGTTGGGATGTTGTTTAGCATTTTCTTCATTGATATTCTTAACTAGTCTTGAGCCTATTTGGTTGATTGCTTTGTTAGCTGTTATATCAACTATATTTTTGATTTTAAACGAAAATGACATCCATCATGAAAGAGTCAATACTGCTCAATTTTTGTCTTTACCCTTTAAGTCTCATTAGGATTTACATATCAATCATGGTACCGTATAAGCAAGTAAAGTGTGAGGAATTCTATGCTTGATGTTGCATTTATCGGTTGGAGAGGCATGGTAGGAACGACCTTGCTTGAACGCATGATTGCATCTGGGGACTTTGATTTTATCAAACCAACGTTCTACATTAGTCACCCTAATGTAGTAGTTGATTTACCAAAGTCGTTACAGCAAGAGAACATTATTCATTCCTACGAGTTAGACAATTTATTACAGCATACAGTCATAGTTGCCATGAAGGGCAGTGAATTCACTCAAATGATGTACCCAAAACTAAAACAATCAGGCTGGAAGGGATATTGGATTGATGCGGCTTCTCATTTAAGACAAGAAGAAGATAGTTGTCTTATTTTAGACCCAATTAATCGCTCTTCAATTATCAATCATTTAAAAAATGGTACGAAAGCATTTATTGGTCCAAACTGTACCACTGCATTATTATTACTAGCGTTAGCAGGACTTATTCAAGAAGATCTCATTGAGTGGGTTTCAACGATGACCTATCAAGCCATTTCTGGTGCAGGTTCAAAAGCAGTCGATGACTTTTTTGAGCAAATGCGACTCATTGGGGATCATCACTCAAATGCACTATCACAGATTGATCACGCGCATCGATTATTAGCCACAGCCTCATACTCCAATACAATTGCTGCCAATGTAATGCCTTGGATCGATAGTGACCTTGGGAACGGCATCAGCAAAGAAGAGGCTAAATGCCAGATAGAATCAGAAAAAATATTAAACCGACCATTTCAAGTCGATGGCATGTGCGTGCGTATTGGAAGCTTACGCTGTCATAGTCAAGCGCTAACCATTAAATTAAAGCAACATGTATCAGTTGAAAAATTAGAAAGTATCCTGACAAATGGCCATAAATTCATACGATTCATTCCAAATGAGAAATCAGCTACCAACCAATTTCTGCATCCATTACATGTGAGTAAACAATTGGATGTTTTTGTTGGAAGAATGCGTTACATCAATGAAAAAGAGAATTTATTGACATTATTTACAGTCGGAGATCAGTTGCTTTGGGGAGCGAGTGAGCCGCTACGTCGTATGATTCGTTTGATTCATGAACACATCCATCAATCAGAAACGTTAAGTAAATGCCAATCTAAGTGTTGAACGTATCCACCAGCTTTTTTACCTGCTTCTAAACCGGTTCCTAAATACATATCAAAATGATTTGCGCCATTAATGGCAGATCCAACGTCTTGAGCAATTACAATACGATGATCCAACACAATAGGAGTACCAATTGGGTACACCTTACGATCCACTGCAATACTATAATTAGGCATCAATGTAGTACCTGTACATCCTTGAATATTTCCATCATCAATAAGGTTGAAAAAGATGAACCGTGGATTCTCAGATAATGCATCAATGAGGCGATCTGGGTGATTTTTTAGCCACTTTTTCTGATTTTGCATTGTGCCTGCAATTTTTAAAGGTTGATAGGGTCGCTGGTTGAATCCAGAAAAGACCAAGCGTTTTTTCTCCCCCGATGGTAGACGAATCATTGCAGAGCCTTGGATTTGTAAAAAATAGCGCTCAATGGGATCCTTTACATACACCAATTCTAGACCTTGTCCACTTAAGGCCCCTTGTTCAATCTCATTTCTAGAGTAACAATCGCTGCATTGATTGGGTAATCTATAAATAGGCGTTTTCATGGTATCGATAGGCTCTAGGGAAGCCTCTATTTCAGGTGTATAGTAAGCAGTTACTAATGCCTTGCTTTTACTCTCGGATACATTAAAATGCTTTTTCCAAAAAGCTAACGCATATTGGTCATTAATTAAGTCATTTTCAGTCAGTTCATTGCATGGTTTTTGGATGCTTTCATCCAAATCAACAGATTGATGACATACATTTTGAAATGCAACAAGGCTTTGTCTTGCATTAGACACCTCTGGCCAGGGAGGTTGAGAACAGCCTTCCGAAAATAGTGAAAACAATACTATAAATAATATCACAAATCAGTTACCGTACCCTCTGCTACTTGCGCAGCTAAACTTATGGTTTCAACAAATGTTGGGTGAGGGTGAATAGTAAGACCTAAATCTTCAAGATCTGCTCCCATTTCAATTGCAAGCGCAACTTCGGCGATGAGATCACCAGCATGTTTACCAACGATACCACCACCTAGAATTCGTCCTGTTTCAGGATCAGCCATGATTTTTGTTAAACCCTCTCCACGACCAACAGCTAATGCTCGGCCGTTTGCCATCCATGGAAAAACACCCTTCTTGTATGGTATATTTTGAGCTTTCAACTCTAATTCTGTCAAGCCTACCCATGCTACTTCAGGATCGGTATAAGCAACATTAGGACAGCATTTGAAGTCTTCAACTAAATGAGTATGGCCTGCAGCAATCTCTGCAGCCAAATGCCCTTCGGCACTTGCCGTATGCGCCAACATAGGTGAATCGATGATATCTCCTATGGCAAATATATGATCGATATTTGTTTTAAATTGCTCATTCACTTTAATGAACCCTCTGTCGTCACAGGTAATACCTGCCTTATCGACACCTATCTCATGACCGTTTGGACGTCTACCTACACCTACAAGTATTTGTTGATACGCTTCTTTTCCTTTACTATCCCCTTCAAATACAACTTCCAGTGCTTTCTTAGTCACTTGGACATCCGTTACTTTTGTATTTAATTTTAATTCTATACCTCGTTCCACTAATAATTTTTGCATTGGTTTCACTAAGTCTTGGTCTGCTCCTGGCATTAGTTCAGGGAGAATTTCAACAATGGTTACTTTAGCACCAAGAGCGCGATAAATCGTTGCCATCTCACATCCAATGATACCGCCGCCTATGATTAGAAGATGTCCTTTCGTATCTGCTAGTCTTAGAGCGCCCGTCGAGGAAAAAATACGAGGATCCTCAGGAATGAACGGCAATTTAATAGGCTGAGACCCTGCTGCAATGATGGCTTTTTCAAATTTTATCGTAGTCACATCGTCACCGTTGACCACTTCTAATGTATTTGCATCTTTGAACGTAGCATTACCGTGAACCACTTTCACTTTTCTTTTTTTAGCCAGCATTTCAACACCTTTATTTAGGTTTTGAATCACACTGTCTTTCCAAGCAACTAGTTTTTTTGTATCAATTACAGGATCCTTATAGCTGATTCCTTTTTTAGATAATTCTTTTGTCTCAAATAGCACTTCCGCCATATGTAAAAGTGCTTTGGATGGGATACATCCTACGTTTAAGCATACTCCACCTAGGGCATCAAATCGTTCAACCATCACCGTGTTTAGTCCTAAGTCTGCAGCACGGTTAGCAGCAGTGTATCCACCAGGACCACTACCTAATACAACACATTGTGTGTTTATAATTTCATTCGATTGACTCATGGCTTCATTCTCCAATTAATAACTCGTTAACACGTGTGGTAATCTCGTTTGATAGATGCATCAAGAAACGTGCCCCCTGGGCACCATCAATGACGCGATGATCATATGACAAAGAAATTGGTAAAACATCTTGTTCTTGCCACTGACCATCAATAAGGCTTGGTTTTTTGAACTGTCTAGAAACACCCAATATTGCAACTTCAGGTACATTGATAATTGGTGTAAAATGTCCACCACCAATGCCACCTAGATTTGAGATTGTCATTGATCCACCTTTCATTGCTTGTGGTGGCAAACCTTTCTCTCTTGCTTGTTCACTCACCTCTTTAAGTTCCTGATTGAGACCCATAAACTCTTTTTGATCAACATCTCGTATCACAGGAACAACAAGTCCTTGTGGTGTATCAGCAGCAATACCAATATGAAAATATGATTTTAAAATCAATGTTTTTCCATCGGGATGCAAACTAGAATTGAACTCGGGAAATTCTTTTAAACTATTTACTAACGCTTTCATCAAATAGGGTAATAACGTGATTTTTTGACCCTTTGCTTTGCACTCTTTTTTCAGTGAGGAAAATGCATTTGTAAGTTCAGTGACTTCAACTTCATGAAATTGAGTCACATGAGGTACATTTAACCAATTACGCTGCATGTTCTTTGCAGTGAACTGTTTTATTCTGGATAAGGGAGCTGATTGTATCTCACCATATTTTGAGAAGTCTTCATCTGGAACACTTGGTATTGCAGAGCCACCACCATTTACACGTGATTTTACAAACGCTATTAAATCTGATTTCTGTACCCTACCTTTTTCACCTGTCCCTTTGATTAATCCTAAATCGATCCCAAACTCTCTAGCGTAACGCCTTACACTTGGGCTGGAATAAACGTGTTGACTGGATACAGACACTACTGGCTCATTTGGAACGGATGTATCCGTTACAGGAGGTGGTGGTGCAGTGGCAGGAGTCTCTTCATTGACCTGACTATCACTTTCTCCTTGCATTTCAATGATTAACATTCCTTGAGTGACTTCTTGGTCGAGGTTAATATGCACCTTTTTAATTTCACCATCCATGGGTGCAGGAATTTCCATGGTAGCCTTTTCGCCTTCTAAAGTGACTAAACCTTCTTCTTTTGTTACACGATCACCTGCTTTTACGAGTATTTCTATGACGGTTGCAGCACCTGCGCTTCCCATATCTGGAGCAAGCACCTGATGTATTGTGGTACTAGAAGCTACTGTTTTATTTTCTACAGGAGGTATTTCCTCTGATGGAGGCGTTTCGTTAGCGGCTTCTTTCAAGGCCATCATCTCATCACCCTCTTGAACGCTCTGATTCAAAGTGACCAAAATGGTTTCAACTACCCCATCTTCTGATGCAGGTACTTCCATGGTGGCTTTTTCAGACTCTAGCGTCACTAAAGGTTGATCTTTGACAACAGTATCACCTGGCTGAACCAAAATTTCGATGACTGTGACCGAGGAGGCCCCGCCTAAATCAGGAATTTTAATAATTGACATTATTCACTCACCTTTGTCTTTGCTACAATTTCCTCAAATTGAGGGTCCTTTAATTGAATTTCAAATGTATTCCTGGCTTCTAACAATTTTTCGTTTGTAATTTTCCCTTGTTGGTAAAGCTCATACATCGCCGTGTACGCTATCATTTCTGCATTGACTTCATGAAACGTGCGTAATGCTTTACGGGTATCACTTCGTCCATAACCGTCTGTGCCTAAACAGGTCATCGAGGTTTTCAAATACGGTGCAATTTGTTGACTGTATTGAGCAACGTAATCCGTTGCAGCAACAACAGGTAAGTCAGTTCCAAGCTGCTGTTCAACAAAACTTTTCTTAGCAGGTTGATCAATGTGTACTCGATTGTGTCTTTCAACTAAGGCCGCCTCTCGAGCTAATTCAGTAAAACTTGTAACACTCCATACATTGGCATCAATATCGAATGACTGAAGTAATGATTGCGCCTCAATTACCTCTCGAAGAATGGTGCCTGACCCAAGAAGATGAATGCATGCCTTTTCCTTTTCTTTCAACAAATACATCCCTTTTATTATATCTTCCTCAATACCTTTGGGCATTTCAGGATGAAAATAGTTCTCATTCATAACAGTGATGTAATAAAACACATCCTCCTGACATTCAAACATACGATAAATACCTGATCGAATGATTACCACAAGCTCATAACCAAACGTTGGATCATAACTAATACAGTTTGGCACTAAGGTAGCAATGTGATGACTGTTACCATCATTATGCTGTAAACCTTCACCCGCTAAGGTGGTTCTTCCTGCAGTTCCGCCTATTAGGAAACCGCGAGCCCGCATATCACCTGCTGCCCAAATAAAATCACCAATGCGCTGAAAACCAAACATTGAATAATATACATAAAATGGAATCAGACTGACGGCATTTGTACTATAAGAAGTAGCTGCAGCCATCCAAGATCCCATTGAACCTGCTTCGTTTACACCCTCTTGTAGGTATTGTCCTGTTTTTGATTCTCGATAAGACATTACAGATGAATCATCGACTGGTACATACGTTTGACCATGAGGAGTGTAAATACCGATTTGACGGAACAATCCCTCCATTCCAAATGTTCTTGATTCATCAGGTACGATCGGGACTAAAAAATCCTTGATATTTTTATCTCGGAGTAAAAGGCCTAACATTCTTACAAGAACCATCGTTGTTGAAACTTCGCGATCTCCGCTGCCTGACAATAATACATTAAATTGTTCTAAATCAGGTGTCTTAAGCTTTGGACTATCATTAAAGCGCCTTGGAAGAAAACCTCCTAACTGTTTTCTTTTATTAATTACAAATCGTGCTTCTTCGCTGTCTTTACCAGGATGATAAAACGCTGCTGATTCCGCCTCTTTTGTAGAAATTGGAATATCTAGGTAAGATGCATAGCTTGTCAGCATACTCTCATTCATTTTTTTAATATTATGTGCGGTATAAGTACCAGCTACTTGTTCGATACCATGCCCTTTCGTTGTCATTGCAAAGATCACGACTGGTTGGCCTTGATGCTTTGAAGCAATGTCATACGCTTCGTATATGGCTTTCGCATCATGTCCACCGCGACCTAATTGATTAAAATCATCATCTGTCCATCCCTCAACCAGCTGTTTTAACTTAGGATCTTCACTGAAAAATGCTTTCATGGATTGGCCATCTTCTGCTAATAACTTTTGCAGATCACCATCTACTAAATTCGATAACTTCGCTCTTAAATATCCGTCGTGGTCTTTTTCAAACAAGCGATCCATGGCTTTATTCCAAATCACCTTTAAGGTCTTCCACCCCGTACCAGTAAACATCCCCTCAAGCTCACCAATGATGCTATCGTTTGCATTTACTAAACCGTCAAGACGTTGCAAATTACAATTAATAACAAAGATCAAATTGTCGAGATTTTCTCTTACAGGGAGTCGAATCGCTCCAAGTGATTCCACTTCATCCATTTCTCCGTCACCCATAAAAGCCCATACCTTACGATTCGCATCGGGAAGTAAAGAACGATTTGAGAGGTACTTTTGAAATCGAGCCTGATATATTGCCTGCACGGATGCAAGGCCCATGGAAACCGTTGGAAACTGCCAAAAATCAGGCATTAACCATGGGTGAGGATATGACGATAAACCAAGTCCTTGTGTTTCTTGTCTAAAATTCTCAAGCTGGCTTTGCTCTAAGCGTCCTTCCAAAAATGCTCTAGAGTAAATTCCAGGTGTTGAATGACCTTGAAAATAGACGATGTCTTCTAAATGTTTATCAGATCGCCCTCTGCAGAAGTAATTCAATGCAACGTCATATAAGTCTGCAATGGATGCATATGTTGCAATGTGTCCCCCAAGCTCACTTGCTCTTTTGGATGCTTGAGCAACCATACATGCAGCATTCCATGCAATCACGTTAGCTGATTTTCTCGCAATGTGTGACTCTTCTTGCGGATAAGAAGTTGACTGAGTCAGTTCCTTCGAATTCTCTAAAAGTGTTTTATTACCAAGTGGTGCAATTGATTGTTGCGCTCGAAGGGTTTCAATTAATTGTTGCACGATAAATTCTGCTCGTGCGATGCCCTGATAAGCGATCACATCAAGAATGGATTCTTGCCACTCGATGGACTCGGATCGATTTTTTTCAAACGTAAATGTGTATCTTGTCATAACTGTTCCCATTAGATTAATCTTATTCAGGCTTTAATGCAAATAGATCCAATCATAAATATCACATTCTATATCCAGTAAATTATTTAAAAAACCAAGACTCTATTTGTTGAAAAGGAGAAGTAAGTTGCAAATAAAAACGTTCTCGTCTGATTTATTTCCATCAGATTCAAATCATTTCGAAGACAGTCATAACAACAATTTTTTCAAGATGGTTTGTTAATGGTAGAAACGTTGTTGCTTTGTGCCCTTGGAAGTCACATGACTGCACTCCTTCAATATTTTTGAATGAACGTACAAATTATTTGAAATAAATAGGATGCTTGTGCTAAACACTAGTCAAAGAAGATATTCCATTAACTTGAAGCATTTAAAACGCAACACTGAAGGCCTCATTGTGACTACAAATCCTAAAACACTTGATGAGTTTGAAAAAACTTGGAACAATGAAACGAATGATTATGACACGCTAGAGCCTAGTGCTACGTTAGAACTATTCAAAAACAACATCAATGATTTCGCACTCAGTTTTTACTTTTCAAAAGCTCTTCCACTAAGAACCTTTCTCGAGCTCAATCATTTTGCTCAAAATCATCGCATCATTATCTGCAACTCGACGTTTTGCCAACATATATTCAGCATCAAACAGATTATGGACAAATTAGAAGAATGGCACCACCATCATCAAATGCTTGATAAGTACCAGAATAGTCTTGATTCATATCATTATGATTTACTATTTTGCGCCTTTTTGGGAGCCTTAGTAAGCGTTACAATTAGCCTTGTGGCGCGTGGTGACATCGGACTCATTACCCTTGCTTGTTTTATAGATTCTTACTGCATACTTGCATATTTTTCAATTGCAAAAGAATGCTTTTCCTTAAACAGAGCGATGAGCAATTACTACAATACAATCCCTTTAAATCCAAAGGAAAAACCCTTATTAGATCAACTGATGAAATTACGACAAGATTGCTTCCAATCCGTGACGTCGGAAGAATTTCAAGCTCATGTTTTAGATGCCTGCTTTGAAATACTCAATCAAAAAAGAGTACCTACATCTGTTATTAAGTCATTGGAAGCGATTATAAAAAATTGGTTAGACCGTCCACAACAATTCATTTCAGATCAAACCATCGAACGAATAAATCAATTTCTAAGACTAAACCCCTCTTCTGAGATCTATCAAGTCCTCTATAATTTTTCAAATTATGCCATTCACTCTCAATTATAAAACACTTAATCTCTAAATGGTCCATTTTGTAATTTTCATACCTAAACCTTCATTATAAATGCTTTTTCTTGACCTAATATACTTGGAAATATAAGATACCCATTAATCACGAGGATAAATTATTATGGCTAACAATACTGATTACTTTGACCATTCCAACTCACTAAATGTTACCCATTTACCTGCAGCTTTTTATTTAACAGATTTCACTCTTTTACTTTTTCAAATGCATAACCGTGAGACAGCTCGTAGAATTGAGCGCTCATTACTCTCCTATTCTTTAGATGATGAACAAGATGTTGATGGACTTAAAAGTAATTTAGATACAGAGAAAAAGCTTATCAGTATACTTCACAATTTAAACGAATTTCTTTTAATCTTAAACGGAATTAATTTTGAAGATGCGGGTATTTTCGGAAAATATGCTCAATTGTATGCTTCTGCCTCCCAAGACAACCTATCCGAAAGTGACCATGACAAATTATCAGATTTAAAAGATCAACTAAAATCACTTAGAGAGCAATCTTTAGAAATAGCGAACGAACCTGAAACTCAAGACGATAATGCGCTTGAAAAAATTCGTTTTATGGAATTGATGATTCAATTAGAGCATCAGTTTCATAGTGAGAAAAAAAATCTGCTCAACCAAGACTTGGACTGGAAATCGCCTTCATCAGGTTCATATAAAAACTTTGTTGAAAAGACACTGCAAGCATACATAATAAATAGAGAGTCTATGAGTTCCTTGGAAGGCCCATATCTACCATTTCGTTTTGCTGACATGGTGGAGCCAAAGGTGATGATAGGCATAAAAAGATCGGAATTCATGAAGTTTGAAGATGAAACAATGAATGATGATCATTTTTTGATTACCGTAATCATTAATTTGTTAGTCCTAGCCATCGTATTACTCGATCTAGCATCTCCCTTTTTACTTGTGACTGCATTTTTAACATTCTTCCTTATTCAATCCATTGTGAGTCTCTTTAATAAAAACACGATGCGCTCACAATTTAACGAATATACTGAATCACAATCAGTGTTCAATATTTTTCTTTGTCATGTAATAGCTGTGTCCTTATATATATACTCTTCTCCATGGTATGCAGTGTATTGGGCCTATTTTGTTTTCTCTTGCAGTGTTAATGAAATATTCACCTCCAAAGAAAATTTGTTGCAATTAGGCGATTTGATGACCTTCGAAATTTTAACCAACAATTTTGACGGTATAGACTCTAATGTAAATGACTACCTATATACCGGGGCTTATGATACTTGTGAGGGGTACTCCGAAAATAACAAAGAATCATTTAAATCAT
>MDTB01212072.1_pt1 | contig 32559 bp, 35 predicted proteins | sample 811161 | NCBI WGS metagenome assembly MDTB01 (sample SAMN05326650, study PRJNA326480) | marine metagenome | isolation source: seawater | place: Mediterranean Sea | collected 2009 | reverse complement strand
ATAAACTGCCTAAGTACATCATGAAATGGTTAAAAAATAGGCAATATTATTTTTTGTATAAATATTAATCAACATTTACAAAGTATTACACTAAAGTTTTAAAATCAAGTGAATTTAAAAAATTGGTTAAAAAAATTACCTGATGTTGTTTTTTTGCAACATTTAAATTTTAAAATATATTATAATCTAATTACTAAATTATTATACTTTTAAACTCTAGCAATGGATTATCTTATAATTATCTCTTACATTTCTCTAATTTCATGGATATATCTCACTTTTTTTCATGGAAGAAAGAAGCTTTTTAATGATCCTTTTTTTTGGTCAAACAAAATAATTTTTGAGAAAAATCATTTTCCTCGAAGTAAATATTTATATAATTTAGGAATTTGTGTAATTATCCCAGCACGTAACGAAGAAAAAACAATTCTCAAGACTCTGAACTCTATTAGGAATCAAAAAATTAAAAATTTAGAAATTGTTGTTATTGATGATAACAGTTCGGATAAAACATCAGATATTGTAAAAACCTTCAAAAAAAAATTTAAAAATATCCACTTAATATTTGGGAAAAAACTTCCATTAGGGTGGGTTGGTAAAACATGGGCTATGAAACAAGCCGTCGATTATGCAAATAAAAAAAATTATAAATATTATGCCTTTATAGATTCAGACATTGTAATAAAAAAAGATTTGCTAAAAAAAGTATCTCTTTTTATAAATTCAAATGATTACGTAATGATTTCTTTAATGGCTAAATTAAATTCTAAGTCAATTTGGGAAAAAATATTAATTCCTCCATTTATTTACTTTTTTCAAAAACTCTACCCTTTTAATCTGGTTATCAACAATCAATCCTCAGTATCAGCTGCAGCTGGGGGATTTATATTTTGCAAAGCTGAGTACTTTAGAGAAGAGAACTTTTATAATCAAATTAAAAATAAAATTATAGATGATTGCAATATTGCAAAATTTTTAAAGAACAAAGGCAGTATTTGGATTGGGCTTACAAATCAAGTTGTTAGTTGTCGCGAGTATCGTTATCTTAAACAAATTTGGGGAATGGTTTCTAGAACTGCATTCGAACAATTAGGGCATTCAATCATTCTTTTACTTTTTTGTTTATTTGGATTATTCATTATATACTTATTCCCCTTTATAACATTTCTTCATTTTTTTAAAATTATTGGGTCAGAAAAATATTCGGTTAATTTACTATTACCTAACTTTCTTTCAGTTATAATGATGATAATTGTATTCTCACCAACTATAAAGTTCTATAAGATAAAGAAAATATTTATTTTCACATTACCTCTTTCAGCAGTAATTTATGGATTTATGACACTTACATCTGCTTTAAATCATTTTATTTTTTTGGGAAATAAATGGAAGGGAAGGAATTATTAATATAGATCAAAAATATATTTCCAGCTTATTGTCAGGTAAGAATTTTAAAGATGAAAATTTTCCAGTAGCTTCATTTGTAATAAGTAAAAATATTAAAGAATTTATCAGACTATTTTATTCTTTTGCAAGAACTGCCGATGATATTGCAGATCATGAATCAATTAGTAAAACTGAGAAACTCAGAGTTTTAAATTTTTTTGATCACTCTCTAAAAAATAGAATTCCAACTAAAGTCAGAGTTTTAAATGATTTACTTTTGCAGTTTGAAGAAATAATATTTGCTAAAAAATACTCAAGAAACCTTCTTAAAGCATTCAAGATTGATGCAACAAAAAGAAGATATAATAATTGGGCCGAACTGATTTACTATTGCAAATTTTCTGCAAATCCAGTTGGAAGATTCTTCATTGACCTCACATATTGTAAAAAAAATAAGGAAATAGAAGAAAAAATAAAAATTTTGAAATCATCAGATAATTTATGTACCGCCCTCCAAATAATTAATCATATCCAAGATTGTAAGGAAGATTACGAAAAACTCGACAGAGTTTATTTGCCAATTTCGTATTTTAATAAGTATAATATCAATGTTAATTCACTTAAAAGAAATCATTCCTGTGAAAATTTTGAGAAATTAAAAAAAGAAATCATAGGTAAAGTTGAAAATTTATTAGAAAACGCAAAGGTTGGTCTAAAACTAATAGAAATTTGGCGTTTAAAAAAAGAAACACTAATTATTTTAAATATTGCAAAAAGATTGTGTTTTCTGCTAAAAAGTAATGATCCTTTAGAAAAAAAAATAAAATTAACACGTATTGATTTGATTTTTTGTTTTATTAAAGGAATAATATGTGATTAGGAATTATTTTTCACTATGAAAGCACAGTATTTAAGATGAAACATCCAACAGACCTTCTAGATAAAGTAAAATGCCCAAAAGACTTGAAAAATTTTTCTGATAGTCAGCTTAAAACTTTGTGTGATGAATTAAGAAGTGAAGTGGTGGATGCTGTGTCTGTAACCGGCGGTCATTTAGGCGCAGGCCTTGGTGTTGTTGAATTAACAGTTGCAATACACAGTGTTTTTAACACTCCTAAAGATAAGTTGATTTGGGACGTAGGGCATCAATGCTACCCTCATAAAGTAATTACTGGAAGAAGAGATAAAATAAGAACAATTAGACAACCCAATGGATTGTATGGGTTTACAAAAAGGTCTGAAAGTGAATATGATCCTTTTGGTGCAGCGCATTCTTCAACATCTATATCTGCTGGACTTGGAATGGCGATTGCTAGAGACCTCAAAAAAGAAAACCACAATGTGGTTTGCGTCATAGGCGATGGTGCAATTAGTGCTGGAATGGCTTACGAAGCAATGAACAATGCAGGGTCAATGAATGCAAGATTAATCGTAATATTAAACGATAATGATATGTCAATTGCTCCGCCGGTGGGTGCAATGAGTGCCTATTTATCCAGACTTTTATCGACAAAAACATTTCAGTCAGCCAGGACTTTGGTCAAGCACATGGCGAAAAAATTTCCAAAAAGTTTTCAAAATGTAGCGGCAAAAGCAGACGAATATGTTAGAGGGATGGTCACAGGTGGTACTTTATTTGAAGAATTAGGGTTCTTTTATTTGGGTCCTATTGACGGTCATAATCTAGATCATTTATTACCAGTTTTGAGAAATTTAGAAAAATCAAAATGGGATGGGCCAGTCTTTCTTCATGTTGTAACCAAAAAAGGATATGGATATGAACCTGCTGAGAAATCTAAAGATAAATATCACGGTGTAAGTAAGTTCAACGTTGTAACAGGCGAACAAGTAAAATCATCCTCAAAAATCCCCAGCTATACCAAAGTTTTTGCTGAATCGTTAATAAAACAAGCAAAAAAAGATAAATCAATTGTTGCAATTACTGCAGCTATGCCATCTGGAACAGGGTTAGATCTTTTTCAAAAAACCTATCCTTCAAGAACATTTGATGTTGGTATTGCCGAGCAACATGCAGTTACATTTGCGGCGGGTTTGGCATCAAGAGGAATGAAACCATACGCAGCAATATACTCAACTTTTCTCCAAAGAGCTTATGATCAGGTTGTTCACGACGTTGCAATACAATCTCTTCCAGTTAGATTTGCAATAGATAGAGCTGGTCAAGTTGGCGCTGACGGAGCAACACATGCCGGTTCTTTTGACTTAGCCTATCTGTGTACGCTTCCAAACTTTGTAGTTATGGCTCCAAGTGATGAAAACGAACTTTCAAGTAGTATAGCTACATCCACAACTATAAATGACAGACCATCTGCATTTAGATATCCTCGTGGAGAAGGAATTGGTATAAAAATTAATGAACAACCTGAAATATGGAAAATAGGAAAAGGGAAAATCATCACCGAAGGAAGTAAAGTTTGTATTTTATCATTAGGAACGAGATTGAAAGACTCTATCCGCGCCTCAGAGGTTCTAGCTTCTTATGGATTACCTACAACGGTCGCGGATGCAAGATTTGCAAAACCAATCGATCAGCTTCTAATTACTCAATTAGCTAGAGATCATGAAGTCCTAATTACAGTTGAGGAAGGTTCAATAGGTGGTTTTTCTGCCCAAGTAATGTCTTTTTTAACAAAATCAGGCGCACTTGATAAAGGTCTGAAATTTAGACCTATTTTTTTTCCTGATAAATTCATAAATCATGGAAAACCAGATCAGCAGAATATTGAGTGTGGCGTTGATGCAGACAATATTACTAAAACTGCTCTTGGAGCTTTAGGTATAGCTTATCCTAGAAAATTTTCGCTTGAAAGAGCATAGATCTTTAAAAATTTCAGAAAATGCAAGTCGATGATCAAATCGCAGTAAAAGAGATTGTTAAAAATTCTGGCTCATCATTCTATTGGGGTATGAATATTTTGGAGTTAGAAAAAAAAAGGGCTATGTTTTCAGTTTATGCTTTTTGTAGAGTTGTAGACGATATCGCTGATGAGATAAAAAACAAAAAAAAGAAGATAGATAAGCTAAAAATTTGGAAAACAAAGATTAGCAATATATTTGAATCAAAAGAACCTAAACATAGCATAGAAAAAGAACTGAAATTTTCCATTGAAAAATTTAAATTGGATAAATCAGATTTTTACGCCATAATAAATGGAATGATGATGGATGCTAAAAGCAACATCAAATTTCCATCCAAAAAAAATCTATATCTTTACTGTGACAGAGTAGCTGTAGCAGTTGGATACATATCAATCAAAATATTTGGACTATCAGATGAAGAAAAGAAATATGCTTTTTATCTAGGAAGAGCTTTTCAACTTACAAATATAGTTAGAGATTTTTATGAAGATCTAAATAGAGGGCGCTGTTATATTGCATCTGAATATTTATCGCGATATGGTGTAGATGAAAATATTAAAACAATTATTAAAGAACCGAAACTTCAAGATGTTTTGCAGGATATTTTGATTGATGCAAATGAATATTTTGAAAGATCTAGAATTGAATCAAAAAAAATATGCAAAAAAAAAATCATTGCATCTGAAATAATGAAGACTTTCTACAAAGCTTTACATTCAAAAATGTTTAAAAAAAGAATTTATTATGAAAAAAGAATTAGACTAAATTCTTTTGAAAAATTATATATTTTATTTTTATTCTTTATAAGGTACTAGAATTATAAAAAACATTTACATAATTGGAGCTGGCCTAGCGGGTTTATCCGCTTCCGTTCATGCAATAAAAAAAAATCACAAGATAAATCTATACGAGTCGTCTAATCTAATCGGTGGAAGATGTAGATCTTTTTTTGAAAAGAAACTTGATCAAGAAATAGATAATGGCAATCATCTTGTCTTTTCAGCTAATGGGAATTTTTATGAATTATGTGAGATTGTAGGATCAACCAAAAGATTAAGTACATTGCCTCCCTCTCTGAATTTTTACGATATTAAAGAAGCCTCGCGTTGGAATTTAAATCTAAATGAAATAAACTTTACCAAATTGTTGACGAAAAGATTAAGTCTTTTACCCAAAGCAAATCTGTCAGATTACTTATCAATTTTAAAGTTTTTATACGTTAAACAAAATAAAACCGTTTTTGATCTTGTTGGAAAATCAAACATTTTCAAAACTTTATGGGACCCATTAACCCTAGCTGTCATGAATACTCCCAGCAAAGATGCTTCTGCAAAAGTTTTATCTAATGTCCTCAAAAAAACAATTTTTAGAGGTAAAAAGTACTGCAATATTTACCAACCAAAAGTTAATTGGAATGATACCATTATAAAACCATGTATCAGATATCTTAAAAAAAGTGGATGTAAAGTTAAATTAAAAAGTATTCTTAAAAAGATAGATATTGACGGCAAATATGTCTCTAAATTATATTTCAATAATCATAAAATCAATATCAATAATAATGATTTAGTTGTTTTTGCAATACCCCCATCAAATTTTCTGAAATTTTTTCCAAACTGTGTTATCCCGACAAATTATAATTCAATTATAAATGTTCACTTTAAATTATCAAAAATTCTAAAGAAAAACTTATCTCACAAAATTATTGGGTTTATAAATTCACAAACACACTGGGTATTTGTGAAAAAAAACTATCTATCAGTGACGATAAGTAATGCAAACCATTTAAATAATCTTGATTCCAATGAAATTGCTAATATCGTATGGATTGAAATTTGCACTTATTTGAATATCAAACATAAAATAACAGATTTTCAAGTTGTAAAAGAAAAAAAAGCAACAATACATCAGTCACCTAAAAACTTTGAATTAATAAGTAAATTAAGAGGTATACCAAAAAATTTAAAAATTTCAGGTGATTGGACACAAACGTCGCTTCCATGTACAATCGAAGGTTCAATATTATCAGGGAAAAAAGCAGTACAATAGAATTAGATTCACATGAATAGTTTAAATTACTTACTCAATAACTTTCAAAAGAAATTTGAAAAGCTTTTAAAAAATCAGCAAACCCACAAACTTCAAGAGGGTTGTTATGTATATGAATTGGAAGCAGACAGTACTATTCCATCGGAATATATTTTACTTATGCACTTTTTAGGTGAAATCGAAATAGAACTTCAGGACAAAATAGTAGCATATATACTTAACAAGCAAAACGATGAGGGAGGGTGGCCACTTTTCTTCAATGGTGAAAATGATTTAAGTGCCTCAGTCAAAGCGTATTATGCCTTAAAACTATCAGGATTAGATGAGAATTCTGATCAAATGGTTAAAGCCAAAGAATGTATCTTAAGAATGGGAGGAGTAGAAAAGGTTAACGTTTTTACAAGAATCACTCTTGCACTTTTTGGTCAAATTTCATGGGATTCGATCCCATGTATGCCGATAGAAATAATTCAATTTCCCCGTTGGTTTCCATTTAATATTTATAAAATATCTTATTGGTCTAGAACTGTTCTCATACCTCTTCTTATTATAATGCGTAGAAAACCAATTGCTCAAAATCCTAATAAGATTTTTATTACAGAACTTTTCGTTGATCCAAATAATCACTCAAAAAAAATTATGCTTCTTTCAAAAAATGATTTTCTTCCTAAATTCTTCGTATATTTGGACAAGATTGTATTAATATTTTTTTCTTTCTTTACAAAAAAAATAAAAGACAAGAGTGAGGATTTGGCTTTGAAATGGATTTTAAAAAGATTGAATGGAATAGATGGCTTGGGAGGTATATTTCCTGCAATGGTTAATGCTCTAATTGCTTTGGTAGTTGTGAATAAAAAAAAATATCTAAATGAAATAAAAGTAGCTAAGAAAGCAATTGATAGATTAATTGTTAAGAAAAATAATTATGCATATTGTCAACCATGTTTTTCACCGGTGTGGGATTCAGGTTGGATGGGTATAATTAATCTAGAGAATGGTATCGAAGATGAAGGTCTAGTAAATTGGTTCTTGAAAAAAGAAATCAAGGTAAAAGGTGATTGGTCTTACAAGAAAGATTTTCCACCTGGTGGTTGGGCTTTTCAATTTAATAATAAATACTATCCGGATGTTGACGATACAGCTTTGGTAGGGATGTTTTTAGAGAGATATAACAGAACTAAGAAAAATAAATCGGTTAAACTTGCTATCGAAAGGACAAGAAAGTGGATCGTATCAATGCAGTCAAAAAACGGGGGGTGGGGAGCATTTGATATCGATAATACCAATTATTATCTTAATTCAATTCCGTTTGCAGATCATGGAGCATTACTTGATCCCCCAACAGCCGATGTCTCAGCAAGGTGTCTTAGTTTTTTAAAGCAACTTAATGACCCTAGAGATAAGCTATGCATAGAAAAAGCCATAAGATATTTAACTTCAGAGCAAGAAAAAAATGGAAGCTGGTATGGTAGGTGGGGAACTAACTACATATACGGAACTTGGTCAGTTTTATGTGCCTTAAATTTAGTAGATTTTAAAAATAAAGAAAAAGTCATTAACAAAGCTACAAAATATCTCAATGAAATGCAAAGAGTTGACGGGGGCTGGGGTGAAGACGGAAAGTCTTATTATTCAAATTTTAAAAACCACTCAAAGCTTAGCACACCGTCCCAAACTTCATGGGCAATAATGGGACTCCTAGCTGCAGGTAAGATTAAAACCAAAGCAGTTGAAAAAGGTTTGAAATATCTCACAAATAATAAAACAAAGTTTGAGGAAGATTATTATACTGCCGTTGGTTTTCCAAAAGTGTTTTATCTTAAGTATCACGGCTATGCAGAATATTTTCCTCTCCTTGCAATTTCAAAAATAAAAAATCAGTTAAAAAAGAATTCGATTTTTCCAAATTATGGAACATAAAAAAAGGCTCAAAAAAATAGGTTTTGTTTTCGGCTTGAAGAAAGAATTAAAATTAGTTTTAGATAAAAATAAGAAAAAATTTTGTGTTTATGGTTATGGTGAATCTTCAAAGGATGCAACAAAAGCACTATTAAAGCTTGGTGTAGATATCGTAATAAATTTGGGTTTTGCTGGCGCGATTTCAAAAAATCTAAAAAATGGAGATGTTGTCTTTATAGATAAGATTTTTAATGAGGATGGGGGGGAACTTCCAACTTCAAAATTTGATGAAAAATTATTACCAAGTTTAAAAAATAACTATAAGTTTGTGAAAGGTAATCTGCTTACCGTTCAGAAGATTTCAACTAATAAAAGAGAAAAATTTAATCTTGTGAAAAAATTTAAATCGGTCTCAGTAATTGATATGGAAGCTTATCATATTAAAGAAGAACTTATAAAATCAAATATTCCAATGATATCTTTAAAAGTAATATTTGATGATCTTTCTTTTGATATACCTTCTTATATTGAAGATTGTATTAATGATAAAGGTGATCTAATAATAAAAAGCTTTTTAGTAAAGTTGATTTTGAATCCAATTAGGATATTTGGGCTTTTAAAGTTAAATGCTAAGTTCTCAAAAAGTAAAAAGACTCTCGAGGGTCTAGTTAATTCTTTATAGACTTAACAATTTTTTTTTTTGCTAAATCACTTTGAGGATTAATTGCTGCACCAGCAGATGGAATAGGAGATTCATTGGATTCATGGGTTTTTTGATCATGGAGCTTTTTCATCATATCACTTACATGAGTATCATGAAAAAAATCAGGGTCTCTTGATTTACTTATATCTATCTCTTTAGCCATTATTCCTTCAGTTTTAGGTCCTTTAATTGCAACTGAAGCGGCCTTAAAAGGATTGGTGAAAACATCTGTTACTGCTGAGGCTTCATAACCACAATGTGCCATGCAATCTGAACATTTATCATAGTTTCCAGTACCATATTTATCCCATTCAGTTTCATTCATTAGTTCCTTAAATGATTCCACATAACCTTCTCCAAGAAGATAACAAGGTTTTTGCCAACCAAAAATATTTCTCGTGGGATTTCCCCAAGGCGTACATTTATATGATTGATTTCCAGCCAAGAAATCAAGGTAAAGACCGGAATGACTAAAGTCCCACTTTTTAAAATCTTTTGATTTAAAAACGTTTCTAAAAAAATTCTTAGTGTTAGATCTTTTTATGAAATGTTCCTGATCAGGGGCTCTCTCGTATGCAAAACCAGGTGAAATTGTTATACCATCAACTTTTAGTACATCGGTAACATAGTTGAGGAAATTTTTCAATCCATCTTCTTGTGCAGTATCAAATATTGTACAATTGACATTGCATCTAAAACCCAATGATTTTGCCTTTTTTATAGCAGAAACGCATCTGTCAAACACTCCTTCTTGACAAACAGCTTTATCGTGTTCCTCTTTCATACCATCTAGATGAACTGACCATGTAAAATAAGGACTCGGTTTGTATTCAGATAGTTTTTTTTCCATTAAAACTGCATTAGTACACAAATAAACAAATTTTTTCCTTTTGACTAATTCTCTTACAATTTCAGGCATTTCTCTGTGAATCAACGGCTCGCCTCCTGGAATAGAAACGATAGGAGCTCCACATTCTTCAACAGAGTCAATACACTCCTGCGTTGAAAGCCTTTGATTTAAAATCTCTTTTGGGTAATCTATTTTACCACATCCCGCACAAGCAAGATTGCATCTAAAAAGTGGTTCTAACATCAAAACGAGTGGGTATTTAGATCTTCCCAGTATTTTTTGTTTAAGTATATAAGATCCAACTCTTATTTGTTGTATTAAAGGTATGCCCATGTTTCCATATCTAATTTATTATTTTAAAAATGTAAAGGTTAATTTGCAGCCTCAATATTTGTTAACTCTCGAGGTAGTTTAAAAACTATATTTTCTTCGATCCCTGGTCTTTTCTCAATTTTAATCTCTCTAAATAATGAAATTCTATTTATAACCTCTTTAACAAGTTCATCAGGCGTTGAGGCTCCGGATGTTATTCCAATAGATTCAACATTATCAAACCATTTACTATCTAAATCATCTGCTGTCTCTATTAAGTAAGTATCAACCCCTGATTCTTCTCCTAGGTCTCTCAATCTATTTGAATTAGAACTATTTTTAGCACCTACAACAAGAATTAGATTTACATGATCAACTAAATCTCTAACTGCAGATTGTCTATTTTGAGTAGCATAACAGATATCTTTAACATCAGGACCTTCAATTAAAGGAAATCTTTTTTTCAAAGCTTCTATAACTACTTTGGTATCGTCTACAGAAAGGGTTGTCTGACTAATATATGATAGTTTCTTTGGGTTTTTTACCTCAAGTCTATAAACATCATCAGTATTTGAAACAAGATAAACATCTCCAGATATTCTTCCCATTGTTCCTTCAACTTCAGGATGTCCTTCATGTCCTATTAGAATCACCTCATAACCCTTGGATGAATATCTTTGGCCCTCTTTATGAACTTTTGCAACTAAGGGACAAGTCGCATCCAGGATTGGAAGCTTTCTATCTTTAGCAGTATCCTCAATTTTTTGCGCTACACCGTGAGCACTAAATATTGTTACAGCTCCTTCTGGTATTTGATCTAATTCTTGAACGAATATTGCTCCTTTTGAACTGAGGTTATTTACAACCCTTTTATTGTGAACTATTTCGTGTCTAACATAAACCGGTGGACCATAGATTTTTAAAGCTCGCTCAACAATCTCTATGGCTCTTTCAACCCCAGCACAAAATCCTCTTGGCTGAGCAAGAAATACTTTCAATGGTTTTAGGTCTTGTTTTACTTCATCCATAATTATTGTTTATTAAAGTTTTCAAACCAATTAACTGAATCTTTTATAGCATTTTTAACTGATCTAGGTCTATACCGAAGTTTATTTTTTGCCTTTTCTGATGAAAAGAACATTTTTTTACTCGACATTTTTAAACTGTCTACAGTAAGAGTTGGTTCTTTATTTGTAAGAAATTTAAAAATTAACTCATTAATATATGCCAAGGGAATTAAATATCTTGGATTTAATTTTGTTGTAATCTTTGATTTATTCCCATAATAGCAGATATGATCAAGGAAATCTTTAAATTGAAGGTTTTCTCCGCCTAAAATATATTTATCACCAATCTTTCCATACTTTAAGGCAAGAAAATGACCCTCCGCAACATCATCAACGTGAACAATGTTTAGTCCAGTATCAACATATGCAGGCATTTTACCATTTAAAACATCATAAATTATTCTTCCAGTAGGAGTTGGTTTTATATCGCCTTCACCAATAGGTGTTGATGGATTAAGAATTATTCCTTTCATTTTTTTTTTTTTTATAAATCCGTTAACAATTTTTTCTGCTAAATATTTTGATTTTTTGTAATCACCTATCATATCTGAGAAACTTACTGGTGTATCCTCATTTGATTTTTTATTTTGATTAATTCCGAGTGTTGCGACGCTGGAAGTATAAATTAAGGTTTTTTTTTGCTCTGCAGTTTTAATACAGATATTTTCAGTTCCTCTAACATTTGAATCATAAAGTTCTTTGGGATTTCTAGACCAAAGCCTGTAATCCGCAGCTACATGAAAAATTATATCTGAGTTGGCCATTGGTACTTCTAAACTAGATATATCTCTTATATCTCCAAAATAAAAATTTATCTTAGATTTGACCTTCTCTAAATTTTGAATGTTTGTTTTCTTTCTAACCAATACATTTACTTTAAATTTCTTTTTTAAAGCAAGTTTGGTTATAGCGGAACCTAGGAACCCGTTAGCTCCCGTAATTAAAACTTTCTTATTCATTTTATCTAAAAGGAGATAGTATGCTATTTTAGATAATAAATGAATAGATTTTTATCCAATGTTTTTTGTAATAATTTTCTAAATTTTTTACTTGTATATTTTTTTTTCTCTTTTCTTTCCGAGGCTAGTTCTGAAACAAAAGTTTTATTAGGTTTGAATCAACTTCATACCAGTCTAGAAAAGATAAAAAATAAAAAAATTAATAATGATTCTTTTGAATTAATTCAAAATGTAATTGAAGAAGTCTATGATTCGGAAAAAATGGGGAAAATGATTATTGGAAAAAACTGGGAGGAAATAAACACTAGTGAGAGAGAAAAATTTTTATTAGTTTTTGAAAGATTTATTGTTGTTAACTATCTTCGAAGATTTAGCAAAATAAATCAGTTGGATTTTGATCACCAAAAAATTCAAATGATAGGAAATAAATTTAGATTGGCAAAGTTTCTACTCAAAGCAGATAATGAAATCATTCAACTCGACTACTTATTACACCATAAAAACAAAAGATGGAAAATTATAGACGTTATCATAGAAGGTTCCATTAGTGAGGTAGTAACTAAAAAGGCAGACTTTAATAAAATAATAAATGAAAAGGGAGTTTTAGGGCTAATTTCAAACCTTGAATTAAGGAACAGTTTTTAGTCATTTTTTTACGATTATTTCACCCCTTCCATTCATATTATAATCTCCATGAAACCTCCTAAATTTATCATTTTTTTCAAAAACTTTAAGACCAAGATTTTGTATAAAATAATTATTTATTAAATTTAAGAAAGGTGAGTTTAGTTCTGCAATCTCAATAAAATTAGTAATTTTTAATTTCTTTTTGTTTAAAATAATTGTTCCTCTTTTCATTCCAAAACCTATATTTTCGCCAATACTCTTTCTTAAAATAACAGTTCCAGCCGTCATACTATTACAACAATGATTTCTGACATCCCCTTTAACAAACACCGTGCCTCGTCTCATATTAAAACCCAAATAATCTCTGCTTTTACCATGAATAAATATTAAGCCTCCATTCATTCCTATTTTACTTCCAGGTAAGGATGATCCTACAAAATCGAGTGCATTACATTTGACAATTATTCTTCCATCACTCATTTCTGATCCAACATAATTTTCACAGGAACCATCAACAATAATTTTTCCACCTGTCATTTTGGCTCCAAGAAATGATCCAACATCAGATGTAATTTTTAAGACTCCATTTCCCCATTTCCATCCAACATAATCACAGTTTTTATTTAAACCTTGAACAATTAACTCATTTTGATTCTTGTTATTTTTTTCAATTTTAACATCAAACAATTTATTCAAATTAATTTCTTTATTTTGATACAAGATTTTCGTTTCTGATATTTTTCTTTCTTCAAAGTTTATTTTACTTAAATTTTTTAGATTTAATTCTGATTTTATTTTTATTTTTTGTTTTAAGATAATCTTTTTCACAAAATTATATCTTTCAATTTAAATAAATAAGGTCCAAGCTTTCCACCGTAGTTTCCGGCTGAAATTTTTGTGACACCTTTGGTTAGACGTGAATTAATGATTTCAAGGATTCCTTCTTTCATTGCCATTTCAATATCTTTTTTATTTATTCCATCAATTACAATTTCCAAAACACAATTTATTTTTTTATCTAACCTTGATTTTGTAAATCCTTTTAAGGTTGGGCAGTATTCAAAGTTTGTTGATGCTATGAGGTTCTTGTATTTAGAACCTACTTTTGACCCTGATCTAACAATTCCACCAGGAAAGGGTAAGATAATATTTTTTAATTTGTTCATTTTTTTTACTGCCCGTTCTGCTGCACTGATTACATTTTCAATTTTATCTCCCAAAATTAAAAAATTTCCTCCACCTATACCTTTCATTTGAAAAGCAAAATCCTCACAAATAAATTCTCCATCCATAACTGGTATTCTCCAATATCTCTTTTCACCGAGTATTTTAGATATTTGGTATCCATCACCAAAATATCTCAGTGCACTTCCCAAAGGTATTTTGTCTTCACTGATGTTACCTGCAAAAACTGCAGACGTCGGACTAGTCATAATACATTGTCCTGTTCTATTTATTATTTGTTTTGATAATTCTTTTGAAGACATTGAAAAAACGAGAACAGATACCCCTGGTCTTCCATCAGGCGTCTCTTTTGAAGATAACTCTGACTCAATGCCTGCTTCACATCCACATGCAATCACTGATGTGGCAAATCCTGAAAAAGACTGAGCTGCCTCAATTGCCCATTTTTTATTATATGCTGTAATTATTAATCGAGATGCTTTCATTGGAAAAGCTTCAGCAAAAGTATTTTCAATTTCTATCATTTTTATAATTCATTAATAAGTTCATCAAGCTCAATGTAATTTGAATCTAACTTTTTTTCTAGTTTGAATACACCCACTCCATCAGATCTCAACACAAGCCCATGGGTATCTATCCCAGGTGTTTTTACAGGTATATATATATTGTAATTTTTTTTTTCCTTGAAATTTGGATGACCAATAAAAATGTTTTCTTTGAATTTTGTTACTTGAGGTTCTGCGTTTAAATTTGAAATATACACTTGAGTTTCTTTCAAGTTTTTTTGAGATTTAGCATTATATTTTAGTGGATTATATGTTGGTCCCCAATCATTAAAACTAATTGATCCAGGAAAACCAGTTTTGGTAACACAACTATTCACAAAGCCTGAGGAATTATTTAGACCTGAAATTCTGAACATCCTTAGTTTCCTGATGTTAGTATTAATAAATTCTGTTATCTTAAATAATTGTTGTGTGAAAGAAAATCCATTTGTTGGGTTGATAATAATTACAGGATATTTCGACAACCTAATTTTCTCTTGAAGAAGTTTAAATTTTTTTTGCTTTAATTGATTTTTGAAAAGATCAAAAAAAACATTAAGAACTGAATGATTTTTTTTTACTTCAATATTGTTTTTGATGATACTAGATTTTTTATTATTCAAACAATAGATTTCTTTCTTATGTTTTGTATTTTTCTCATCAAGCTTTTTTATAAATTTTTTCAAAATTAAATCATCAAACTCTCCAATAAACATTAAAAAATCCGATCTTTTTTTAACTTCATTAAACGAAACTAACGAACCACCATATATTTGATAAGCTGAATAAAAATTATTAATTTCATCGCTCTCACAATGATTTATTGATGACCTATTTTTTTCAGACCAATTGAAAACTAAATTTTGACACTGCTGATCACATATTAGTCCATCGAAATGGATTGGTTTTTTTTGTTTAATGATTTTATTAAGTTCTTTAATTGCTTCTTTTAAACTAGTTTTTTTTCCATTAACATGAGGTAATGCATCTAACTTATAGTTTTTTATGTCATCGATTGTGCTTAAGTCTTTGTTTGTACAACCAAACAAATAAAAATCATCAATATTCTTATGCATTATTTATCATACTTAATGTATGCAAATCTTGGATCTGATGGAGTTCCTTCAAGAGATGAGTTTTCATTCTTTGGGTTCCATAATATAAATTCATCAATTTTCTTTGCTAAGTCTATGTCAAGCTGAGTTATGCCTTTCATTGCATGATTCATCAACTTCACCTCAACAAAAGCATATGAAACTTGAAGATCCGGGTGATGCCAAGCAGACTCAGCTAAATGACCTATTGAATTAACAACCATCAATGTGGATTTCCAACTGTGTGTTTTAAATGTTTTCCTTATCCATTTTCCATCATATTGCCAACCTTTAAGTTTTTTATCTAGGAATGATTTTATTTCAGATTCTTTAAAAACTTTGATTTTTTTATTCACGAGATTTCCCCTGGGTTTTTTAATAATATAAAGTGAAAAGTAGATAATAGTATATCTTATATCTAAAATAAAAAATAAAATAATTTTATGCAAAACAGTTTTCAAATTAGTTCACCTGCAAGAATTCACATAGGATTTTTAAATTTAGACTTAAACAGTAATAGAAAGTTTGGAAGTTTAGGTCTCACAATTAGTAACTTTTCTTATGAAATAAAGATAGAGCATTTCAGAAGTATAAAAGTAGTTTGTGAAAACAAACTTCTAGAAATAAAGATCCTAAAAGTTATTAAATATTTTAGATCAAAATACCTAATTCCAAACTTCAAAATTACAATTTTAAACCAAATTCCTACCCATAATGGTCTCGGCTCAGGGACTCAACTCATTTTGTCAGTTGGATACTTAATAAGCAAGTTTTGTAATTTAAAAATAAGTATCAACCAAATAGCAGATATTTTCAAAAGAGGTTTGAGATCTGGAATAGGTATTGAATCATTTAAAAAAGGGGGATTTAATATTGATGCTGGAAAATTAGAAGGATCGATTGCGCCCCCTCTTAACATACTAAATCTTAAGTGGCCTTCTAATTGGAAAATACTGCTTATATTAGATGAAAATCTAATTGGCATTCACGGTAAAAAAGAAGTAATGGAATTTAAAGAATTAAAAAAAAATAAAAACTCCAAGTATAATACAAATTTCAAATCTTTAGTAATGAATATAATCCCAGGGTTGTTAGAGAAAAATTTTAACGAATTCTCAAGCGGTCTTAGGATTATTCAAGATAATATGTCAAGAATTTTTTATGGAAATAGCAATAAATTTGCAAGCAAATTAATCGAAAAAATTTTCTCAAACTTAAAAAAAAATGGGATAAACAGTTATGGTCAATCTTCTTGGGGACCAACAGGTTTTATTTTTTTTGAGAATTCGATAAAAAGAAATGAGTTGTTAAAATATTTAGAAAATTATATTAATTTAAATAAAATGTTTGGTATAAAGTTGCTGAAAGTTGAAGGTAGGAATTTTGGTAAAAAATTAACTACAAAGGAGATTTAATGACAAAAAAAAATATTCTTCATATGATAAGCCCTCAAGCAAATGTTAGTCCATTTGACGTAAACATGGCTTGTGATGCTGGATATGATCTAATAGTACCCTATACAAATGTAAATTTAACCGATGTAAAAAGTTTAGTTCAAGACGCAATTTTTTCTAGGTCTGTAAAAAATGCAAAAAAAACTGGAATATTTATATGTGGAAAAGATGCTTCTTTAGCACTAGATATGACTGATATGGCAAGAAATTCCATGGTTCCACCATTTGAAATATCAGTTTTTCCTGATCCAGCTGGTTCATTTACAACTGCAGCGGCAATGGTAGCATGTACGGAGAAAACATTGAAAATTAAATTTCAAACAGATCTTAATAAAAAGAATATAATTATATATGGAGGAAAAGGTATTGTGGGGGGCATATCAGCTATTATGTGTGCACAACAAGGTGCAAAGTGTACAATTATTGGTTACGACGGAATTTCTAATGTTAGTAAAAAAGCAGAAGAATATAGATCTCGATTTGGAGTAAATATAATACCTGGGGATGGATCTTCAGATGAATTAAATTCTTCATATCTTCCGCAAGCAGATATTATTTTTTGTGCAGCTAGAGCAGGAACACAAGTTTTGAGTAAAGATCAAATGCAACTTGCAACAAAAACAAAGATTTTAGCTGATGTTAATGCAGTTCCTCCAGCAGGTTTGGATGGTGTCAACTTAAATGATGATGATACAAAACATTACTCAGGGGCACTCTCTATTGGACCTTTAACTTCAGGGGATTTAAAAGTTAAAACACAATACAGAATGTTTGAAAAAATGTGTGCTACGGAAAAACCTCTTTACCTAAATTTTGACGAAGCATTAAGTACTGCTAGAGAAATATTAGATCTTTAATTAAAAATCAAATATTAATCATTGCTGCATCTTGTGAGGATTTAGCAAAACTTTTCTTTAAGTTAGGTTATAAAGTATATACCGTATGTAAATACAAAAGTTTAAATCTTGAAAAGTACAGCAGCAAAGTTATTTATGCAGACTTTAATGAGATAGATAAAATAAATAATTTTATATTAAGAATTAAAAACAGGGAAAAACTTGAATATCTTATTGGATCCGGTTTTTCTGAGTTTCTCAAAAAAGATCCATATTTATCTTCAAAATTTAACATAGGAAATAGTATTAAACTCCAAAAGAAAGTAAATTCGAAAAATTTTTTTTATGATTTGAAAAAAAAAAAAATAGATATCCCTAACTGGTCATTTACGAGGCCGACAAAAAAAAACTTTTTAATCAAAGATTTCAAATCTTTTGGTGGATCTTTAGTTGAAAACTTTAGCAAACATAAGAAGTTAAAGAAAAACCAATACTATCAGAGGATAATTGAAGGTGAACATGTATCTATTCAATTTATTTGTATAAATAGTACAATGAGGATTTTATCAGTCTGTGATCAATTTTTTAAAAAAAATAGCTTTAATCCATTCATTATTGAATCCATCATTTCAAAAAAGGTTAGTTCAAGAATGTTAAGTAAATTATCAAAAATTTGTAAACATATTAGTAATTTCTATAACTTAAATGGTATTAATAATTTAGATTTAGTTATAGAATCTAATACTAAGAAGATCTTTGTAATAGAACTTAATGCACGACCCGGATTAAGTACAAATATTATCTGCAAAATTCATAAAGATATTTTTAACGATTCTTTTCTTAAAAAAGAATATTCAAATCCAAAATATTTTTTTGGAACACAAATTCTTTACAGCAGAAAAAAAATATTGATTTGTGAAAAAAAATTTAAATTTCTCAAAAGTTTTGAATTTTCTAATTATTTTTCGGAGCTTCCTATAAACAAACAATTAATTGATATTGATCAACCTATTTGCTTAATTCACCAAAAATCGAAAAAAATTCAAATATTAAGAGATAAATTAAAAAAAATATCGTATAAATTCATTAATAATCTGAGTTTTATAGATGGGTAAATATAGTATTAACAAACAAACAAACTTACTACTCAATGAACTAAAAAATAGATCAAATAGCCTAGGACTTAGTCTAAAAAAAGGTCCTTTGGGATCAAATATTTTAGATGCAGGAATCAATAACTCGGGAAGTATTGAGGCTGGTATAAAAATCTCAGAAATTTGTTTAGGTGGATTAGGTAGTGTCAACATTACACCTGCATCTGATTTGAAATCTTCAATAAGTAATATCTCTGTTCACGCATCAAACCCCGTTCTAGCTTGTTTGGGTTCACAGTATGCTGGCTGGAGTTTAAACCATAAAGATTTTTTTTCTTTAGGTTCAGGTCCAGCAAGATCTCTTGCCCAAAAAGAAAAAATATTTTCCAAATTGAAATATAAAGATAAAAGTTCATCCACTTGTATTGTATTAGAAGTTAATAAAATTCCGCCTGAAGAAATTGTTAAAAAAGTTTCGAATGACTGTAAAGTTTCAACTGAAAAAATTACTTTTATCTTAACACCAACAACTTCAATTTGTGGAACAATACAAGTAGTATCAAGAGTTTTGGAAGTTGCAATACATAAGATCCATGAATTAAGCTTTCCGCTAGATAGAATCCTTTATGGTTTTGCAACTGCTCCGATACCACCTGTTGCAAATGATTTTATTTCCGGCATGGGAAGAACTAATGATGCAATAATTTATGGAGGCAAAGTTAGTCTTTTTATAGATGGTGATGAGAATCAAATAATTAAACTTTCAAAAGAACTCCCAAGTTTCAATTCTAAAGACTACGGAAAACCATTTAAGCAGATATTTCTAGATTATAAAAAAGATTTCTATAAAATTGATGGAACTTTATTTAGTCCTGCTCAAGTTTTATTAAATTCAAAAGAATCGGGTAAATCTTATCTAACAGGAGACGTAAATTTTGATCTAGTTGAAACTTCATTCACTTCATAGAATGTATTCAGTCGCAATTATTGGAGATATACATGATTGGCATAGTCAACAATTAAAATCTAATTTGGAAAAAGAGGGTTGTAAAGTTTTTAAATTCAAATTTGATCAATTGAAAGCAAACTTTAGTAAAAAAAAATACTTTTTAAATCATAAATTGACAAAATTTAATGGTGTTTGGTTAAGATTCATTAATAATGGTTCTCTTGAGGAGATAACAACAAAACTAACTTTTCTCCACCTCATAGAAGAAATAGGTATTTATATTCATAATTCGCCAAAAGTTATTGAGACTACCGTGGATAAAGTCAGAACTTCGGGGCTACTGAAGATTAATAAAATACGTTCACCTAACACATTTGTTAAGATTGGTAAAATAAGTGAAGTTAAAAAAAAAAATTATTTATTGAAACCAATTTTTGGTTCTCAAGGTAAAAATATTTTATTTATAAACTCAAAATCAAAATTAAAAAAAATAAAACCAGTTGGGAATGTTTCATATCTTCAAGAGTTTTTGGGAAATCCGAATGATAAAGAACATTGGGATATAAGAGTACTCGTAAGCAACCATAAACCCATATCAGCTATGAAAAGGACTTCAAAAACAATACTGACTAATGCATGTAAAGGTGCTTACGTAGAAAAATTATCTATTACGAAAGAATTGAAAAATATTTGTATTGAAGTTTCTAAGTTATTCAAGTTAGGTTACGGGGGTATTGATATAAAGCTATTTAATAAAAACTATTATGTCTTAGAGGTAAATAGCGTTCCTTCATGGAGAGCTATTCAAACAACTTGCAAAAAAGATATAACAAAAATATTAGTTAATGATTTTATAAAAAAAATTAAAATGAATAAATGTTCTCTGAAATTTTAAGAAAACTCTACTATCAAGCTTGTTGTGATGAGTTGGACGTTTTTAAACCAGGCAATCACAGTAAATATTCACGAATACCAGGAATGAGTGAACATAAATTTAGATATGCTGCAAAAATATCATCTAATTTTTTAGCCAATAAAAACCTGTCTTTAGGAGAAGCAATTTTCTTTTCAGCAAAGGAGTGCAAAATTCGTTTAAACTCTAACTATAACCTAGGTATTATTATTTTGTGTGCTCCAATTATAAAAACTTGTATGAGTGGAATTAAAAATTTTAAAGTAGATTTAAAATGTCAATTAGATGCAATAAATGAGAATGATGGAAAACTTATTATAAAAGCAATTCAAATATTAAAACCTGGGGGTATAAAAAATTATAAAGGAAAAGCTAATGTTTTGGATTCCGATAACAAAGTTAATTTTGATGAGATGATGAAAATTGGAGCAAGCTTTGACAGAATTTCAAAATGTTATATTGATAATTATAAAGAAATATTTGATTTTGGATTACCAATCTTTAAATCTCTTAAAAAAAAAACATCAAAGTATAAAGCAACTCAAATATTGTACATAAATTATTTAGCTAATGCTTTAGATAGTCACCTTAACAGGAAGGTTGGCAAAGAAAAGGCTGAAATTATTATGAAAAAAGGATTGCAACTTAAAAAACAAATGAAAATTTTTAAAGATAATAATAGTTTAATTAAAGAATTTGATTTTTATTTAAAGAAATTTCATTCAAATCCAGGTACTTGTGCTGATTTAACCGTTACAACCTTGCTAATAGATAAAATTAGCGATATATTTAAACTTTCGATATAATTTGTATTGGAAACTATAATAATGTCAAAAGGAGGAAATATGGCAAAAATTACTAAAATGCTTGTTGGAGAATCATTAGTTGGTGATGGGAACGAAGTAGCTCACATAGATTTAATAATTGGTCCAAGAGGTACTCCAGCCGAAACTGCATTTGCAAACAGCTTAACTAATAATAAAGATGGTTTTACTGCGCTTTTAGCAGTTGTTGCACCTAACTTAATGGCTAAACCTGCAACATGTATGTTTAATAAAGTAACTATTAAGGGAGCTAAACAAGCAGTACAAATGTTTGGACCTGCACAACATGGTGTTGCAAAAGCTGTAATGGATTGCGTAGCTGAAGGAACAATTCCTGCTGATGAAGCTGATGATCTATTTATTTCAGTTGGAGTTTTTATTCATTGGCTGGCTGAAGATGATAAGAAAATTCAAGAATACAATTACCAAGCTACTAAAGAATCAATAGAAAGAGCTGTTAGTGGTGAGCCTAAAGCAAAAGATGTTGTTTCTGAAAAAGATTCTGCAGAACATCCTTTCGCTGCAAAATGAAGTACATCCGACATGAAGCCATCGAATAATGCTAATGGTGGTGGATGGCTTTCAAGGTTGTTTTCATTTTTTAAAGGAAGTTAAATTCTAGGGACTTAAAAATTGTCCCTAGATAACTTTTTATGAAGTAATGTGGAGGACAAAACATTACTAAACCCTAATCTAAATAATTGTTTGACTTGTTGATTTGTTCTAATGCCCCCAGCTATTGATAAATTATGATGTGAAAGATCTTTATATAAACTATTAATAACTTTCATGTTTAACCCTCTACCCCCAACTTTTTTTAAAAACATTAAAGTTACATCCATCCGAGTCTTTTTTTTCATAATCCTTTTCAACCAATAAGACTCTGAGCCATTAAAATCAATCGAAAGCTCAAACTTTTTAAAATATTGAAAAGATTTTAAATTAAAGTTTTTAATGGTTTCAGTGCCCAAAACTAGTTTGTAATTATATAATTTAATTTGAATTTTTCTTATGTGATAATTGTAAACATTTCTAGGGTAGTCAAACCCGGCATCAATTAAAAAAAGAAGATCAGAAAATATTTTTAGAATTTTTTCAATAATCATATTATTATCTCCAATTTTTCTAATTGCATCAAGATCAGCAATATAAATTTTCTTCAATTCAATTTTTTCTTGTAAAGTTTTTATCAGTTTTATGGGATCAGAAAAATCTTCTTTTTGAATAAATAATGGCTTATAATTCATTCTCAGACCAGCAAATGCTTTTACTACTTTGCCATTCACTATATCAACTGCTAATATAACACACATAATAACTTACACTCATGAAAAACTTGATATTACTAGAGTATTTCACTTCTAAATCTTCTGTTAATGTAAACAAAGACAAAGAAATCTTTCGAGAGGCATTAAACCTTACAGATTCAATAATTAAAAATTTCATTAAAAGCGATCGAATTAATTGCATTAATGTTATCAGAAACAAAAATTTAGAAATTATTAAATCAAATAAAGTTAAAGCCCAACACACCAACTTAAAAACATCTTACACCCATATTTTAAATAGATTCAAGAATAAAAATGAAGTATTGCTTATTGCTCCGGAAACAAAAAATCTCTTTTTAAAGCTACATTCAAGTATTCCTAAAAGATTTACTGTCTTAAATTCTAATTTAAATATTCTGAAAACTTTGTCTTCAAAAAAAAAAACTATAAAGACTTTAGAAAAATTAGGCTTTCCAGTTGTAAAATATTTAGATTCAAATTCGTGTTATAAAGGAGATGTGATTATAAAACCTGATTTTGGTGCTGGATCTGAACAAACTTTTATTGTGAAGAATGAAAATTATTTGAAATGTCAAAATCAAATTCATCAAAAATTTTACAAAGGTAAAAAAGGAAGTTTTTTGATGTTATGTAAAAATGGTAGGGGGAAAGTAATTTGCTGCAATGAACAAATTATTAAATTGGATTCAAAAAAAATACGGCAAGTAGGTTGTATTATGGGTGGATTAGAAAAATATCGCAACGAAATTGAATCTCTTGCAAATAATCTTTGTGAGAAATTTAAAGATCTTTTTGGTATTGTAGGCGTTGACATTGTAAGAGAAAAAAAAAAATGGTTAATTTTAGAAATCAACTGTAGATTCACAAGTGCATATTGCGGATTAAATAAATCTTATAGTTCTTCAACTATTAAAGAAATTACTAATTTCTATATTACTAAAAATATAACTGATTTTACTCCAAAGTTTATAAAAGAATACGAGTATATTTTTTGATAAAGGAAATCACACATATGGGGATTGATATTGGTGGTGCTCATTTAAAAATAGTCGGAGTCAATGCTAATAAGAATGTTGTATATGTAGATTATATAAGTTGCAAAGTTTGGAAAGGTACGAAAGATCTTAAAAAAGAGTTTAAAAGGATCAACGCGACCATTAATAATAGATCCGTAAAATGTGGGATTACAATGTCTGCAGAACTTTGTGATAACTTTAAAAATAGAAAGCATGGAGCAACTGAACTAATGAAAGTATGTAAAACTTTGGAGTTTATAAATTATTTTTATATTAGTTCATCTAAGATTTTTACAAAAAAACCTAAATATAAACATTTAATTTCAATGAATTGGCATAGTATCGGGAAATTCTTGGAAAAAAAAATCGACAATGCCATTTTAATAGATTTCGGTTCAACAACAACAGATTTTGTGTGTATTAAAAATTTTAAAGTTATTAACAAATACACTGATGATTTTTCAAGATTGAATAATCATGAACTTTTATACTCTGGATTCACTAGAACACCTACATTTGGTTTGGCCCATTATATAAATTTAAATAAAAAAAAATTACATATAATACCTGAATTTTTCTCAGATACATCAGATATCTATCGAATATTAGGAGAGTTAGATAAAAAAGTAGATTTAGATAATACAGCTAATAATGGTAAAAAAAAAGTTATAGATAGTTTAAAAAGGTTTTCTAGAAGTTTTGGTTTTGATTATGAAAAAGTATATCTTAAGAAACTTCAAATAATTGCCAGAAAACTATCAAATATGCAACTTGACGAAATATTTAAGATAACATCAACACTTCAAAGTAAATACTTTTTGAAAAGTCAACCCATTGTTATTAGCGGCATAGGACAAGATTTGATATACAATTATTTTAAAAAAAAAAAAACTGATGCTATCTATTTAAAAAATTTTTTAAATAATTCAAATTTTAACAAAGAAGCATCTTATCATGCTCCAGCTCTTTCCATTGCATTATTATTACAGGAGTTAAAATGACGTGATATTTTTTTTATTTTATTCAAATCAATACTAGACGTCCTTTTGTTTAATTTACAGACTGCAGATCTAAATCCTATTATATTCGGTTTAATATCCATGATCATAGGAACTTGCTGCTCGCTTAGACCACCAGCCAAACCAACTTTGATACCAAGCTTTCTAGATTTATTAATAAATTTCTGTAAATAGTTAATTTTACAAAATTTCAAAAGATTACCGTTATCCTTTTTATAAGTATCTAACATAAGATGTCTTAAACCAGATTTAATAAAAAACTCTAGATTATTATTAACTAACTTTAAATTATCTTTAATATCAACAAATACCACACAAACCAGGTTTGTTTTATAAACTCTAGATGATAAAATATCTATTTTATCAAATAGATTTTTTGAATCAGAAGATAGTAAACCAAATTTAATAAAATCTAAATTCAAATCATCGAATTTCTCTAGTTTATTTATAAAATCTTCATTTTCAAAAATATCTCCTAATGTAGCAGAAATTTTTATTTTATCCTTAAACAAAAAAATTGCTTTTTTTATTTCAAATAGATTCCAAGCACCAATTGAACCTTTTGATGGGTTTTTTAAGTCAAGAATATCAATCTTGGTGATCACCTCATCAGATAATTCATCAAGTTTCTTTAAACTAACTAAAAAATTAGTTTTTTTTAAAGTTTTCTGATCATTACTTTGTCGCATCTAAAATAAAATTTTTAATTAAACTCCATTTTTTTTTTTCTTTTATTCCTGCAGTTTTTTCTATTGAGCTTGTTAAATTATTTAATTCTGTGATTATTTTTTTTTTTTCTAGAATCTGGACTCTTGATGCTAAAATACATGCCTCGATCAGAGAACCACGTGCTCTATTAAAACCCTCAAATCTTTTGTGATCTTCTTTATATATAATTTTACACTTGAATACTGGACGTATTTTATCTGATTTAATTGATTCTACAATAACTTCATCATGGGCTAAAGCTTGTTCAAGAAAATAACCTTTGATTTTTGAGCATTGTTTTTTTCTGAATTTTTTTCTTCCTATGATGCAGTTTACAAAAAAAGATGCATCATCAGTATAATTTACTGAAGCATTTTTAGTTTCTTCTAAGTTTTCAAGTGTAGTTGAGGGGATGTAAGGAGATATAAAAATATAATTCTTGTTTCTTCTTATTCCAAAAGGAGCAAAATTAACTTTTCCCTTATTATTTGTTGTGCAAATTATAGTTTCAAAAATCATTTTTTTTGAGTTGATTTTAACTTTGGTCGTTTTTTTAAACTTGTTTTAACATTTTTAGAAGCAACACCCCATTTTAATTCATTATCTTGATCATAATTTTTCCCCAACTGCCATGCAATTTGAGCTCTTGCAAGTTCGACACCTAAGTAGAATGCATGGCTAGCATCATCATCTACTTTTAGTTTATCAAAGAAATTAAAAGGATCCTTATTAATCAAATGAATCTCAGAGTTGAAAATATTAACCCCACCTTCACCTAAGTAAATCCTGAAATTTTTGTCTTTAATTAATGCCTTTATTTCTTTGATTTCTTTTTTATTTTTTCTAGTTAATTTTCTTTCAGACATTCCCATAAGGCTGTTATCAATATTAAAGGGTAATCTTTTGTTTTTCTTTGAAAAGTGCATTATTTTTCTAGCCGCATCTGTTTCTCTTAAAGAGTTTTTACAATGATTGCTGACCTGAACAACTAAAACCGCATCAATTGATAATTCAGATACCAAACCCATCATAGTTGCATTTACCCCAGCTGAATCACTATCTGTTAATTCTGTTAAATTACCTGTACCCATAAAGATTTTAATTTTTGGATAATCTTTTCTCAATTTTAAATATCTCATAATTGAATTTGCGAATCCATAATGAATTGGGTCAAGAATAGGGTCAGCATAGAATTCTCTTTTCCTGATTTTTAGTTTTTTTATAATCCTTTCTAAAGATTTGTAATCCCCTTGGTTAGTTGGAATTAATACTGGAATACTCTTAACTTTATCTAAAATATCCAAATTCTTCTCATTTACACTCAAAATATAATCTGCACCTGCATTTGCTCCACGTATCAATTCCTCAGGATTTGCAGAATCTACAGATACTTTGTAACCCTTTGATTTTAGTGCTTTAACTGTTTCTTCAAGATGGTAAAAGTTTGTGTCTGGCATGCAACCTAAGTCTATTACATTTGCACCTTGATTTTTATAATTTCTGGCTATACTAAGTATTTTTCTTGTACTTATGTCTGCGGCATCAACTATTTCAGCAAATATATCACAATCATAATCTAACAGCTCCTCATCTGGTTTTTTTAATCCAAAATAGTCCGGTAGATGACTTACGTCGTCTGGACCACGTTCGACAGGAATATTAAAGTATCTAGATAATTTCTTTAGGTCACCCCTAAATTTTCCAGGAACAATTATTCTATCCGCATTTTGATCTTTATCTAATCTTCTCATAATTATATTTTCTGACATCAAGGCTGCAACATTTACCCCAATTTGGTTTATCTTATAACTAAATTCAGGTTTCATTGATGATAAGATCCTTATTAATTGTCTTTCAGCTAACTTTCCTGTCAAGAATAAGATTTTTTCAGACATTTTTCTCTTTCAACTATTTCTATTTCAAGCTCATTAAAACTCATTACGACTTTTGTCATTGAAAACTTCTTAAGTTTTTCTACATTTTCTAAATCAATATTTCTTGGGAACACGTCTACTAGTCCACTTGGTGCCATAGTTTGTAACTCAGGAGCTGTATCGCATGGGAAAAAAATACATTCAACTCTGCATTTACCAGATTGGGCAAAAATATTAGTTGCAAGACTATCAGAGATTCCGCAAACACATTTGGCCACAGTATTGCTTGATGTTGGAGCCATAACCAAACTATGATAGGCACCCTGATAAAACTTTCCAACAGAAGCTGAACTTGCAGAGTTATCTTGGTATATTTTAATATTTTTGGAAATCTTACCTTTTTTTTTATACATTACTAAGACCTCCTCTGCGGCTTTGGATACAAATAAATCGACTTCTTTAAGCTTATTAATAAGTTCTATTGTTTCTGTAAAAAAATGTCCTGATCCAGTTAACACCCAAGCCCACCTTTTATCAAATTTCTTTTTGTTCAAAGTTCAACCTCATTAACATTAGAGTATAATTCTTCGCAATTTGATGCTGCTCTTAGAATGTCCATTATATCTGTTCCAATAATTTTTATATTCTTTTGTTTTCCAAGATATTTATCCACATTTTTATCAAGCACACCTTTTTGTTGTAAATAACTTAATTTATATTTTTTTTTTTTCAAAAATTAAAGACTTTATAAAAAGTAATCCTTTTGAATTTAGCTTTTTATGGAGCCAGGCTGCAACTGAGTCAGATGTTGATTCCCAAGTTTTTATGAAAGTAGGATCATTTTTTAGCACCAAAGATGGCATCCAAATTTTCAATCCTTTATCCGATATTTTGAAAGATTCAATTTCGTTTATTGAACTAATATTATTATTGATTTCTTTGAGGATATGAGAGAACATTTCAGTTGCTTTTAAAGCGATGAAATGCCCAGTCTTTTCAGACATTCTTTTATTCTCATAAACCAATCTTACTGAATCTGTGAAGCAGCCTCCTCCATTAACTATTATTATATTTACTTTTTTAGATAGTCTGTTCAGGTGTGTTATCAATTCACTAAGGTTTGGATTGTTTATCCAACTTCCACCTATTTTTACAATCCACATTATATAAGTATTTATTATGGGATTATTTTTTTTTTATTTTTTCAACATTTAACTTGTTAGATCTTTTTGTAGAGTAATCAGTTCTATCTCTGACTATTTCTATTCCTACACTTTTAGTTTCAGAAAAAACGTCTAATTTTTCTAACTTCATCCAAACTGACAAAATTCTTAAATCATCAAAGCACATTCTCATTATTTTTTCACCCAAGGTTTCAAGTAATTCTATATGGCCTTTAGATATAATTTTTTTTAGTTTTATTATTATTTGTTCATATGAAACAACTTTATCAATACTTTCATTAAGCACATCGAGATTATCCAACGCCTGAATTGAGAGGGATATACTAACTCTTTGTTTCTTTCTTTTTTCATGTTCATGAATTCCTATCGACGCATTTAATATAAGTTCATTTATTTGGACCTGATATGTTCCTTTTGTATTACTTGGATAACTTTGATTTTGTGGAACCCATGAGCCTGTTGAAATAATTGAAATATTTTTGTATTTATTTGACATAAAAAAAAATCTTAGTTGAAAATTTTATAATAATAGACCATAAATATAACGCAATGAATACTAATAACAAATCAAATTCTTTATTTATCCAACCCTATATACTCGTTGTTTTATTTATTTTTTTTTGTACTAATTTATATGCTGGTTCAGAAAATGATATTACTGATGATTTTTCTAAAGCCGAGGATGCTGAAGAAAAGAGAGCTAAATGGGGCACTGAGGAGTTTAAACTTGAGTTAATCAAGGAAATGTCTAGTGCCAACATCGCCTTATTTATTGATGAACATCTAAAATCTATCAAAGAACCATCAAGAATATTCTATAAATTTGAGAAAGAATCAACAAGAGAAGATAATTTCATAGGTAATGTTGTGCTTAATGTTGTTAAAGTTGATGATGATAATACAAAGCATATTACTTTTAGGTATTTGAAAGGCAGGAATAAAGTAAGGTTTCCTCCTCAAATAGGTGCTAAAGGCAATCCTGTTTTCATGTTATTTTTTGAAAGAGATTCTAGAGATATGCAAAGGCTGACCGGAGGAAATGCACTTTTCTTTAGGAGTAGAATAAGACACACAATTGCAGCAACTGAAATAAAAGATATTGAAATTAAGTACAAGTGTCAAACGATACCAGCTAAAGAGATATCTTTCCAACCATTTACAGATACAGTGTTGAAAAACAGAGTTTCAAGATACAAAACCAAAAAATTTATAATTGTTATGTCAAATAATATTCCTGGTTATATTTATAAAATTGAAACATTTATAAAAGATTTAGATGATCCTGATGATATGGTTAAAGAAACTTTACAGTTTCAAGGTATTAGAACCAACCAAGAATTAAGACAAGAATATAAAAAAAGAAAGGAAGAGAGTAAAATATGAAAATAGGTAATTTGGCTAAATTAAAAAGCATAGTTTTTTTTGTAATAATTTTTAATTTTATTTATAGTAATAAAGCAACTTCAAATGATTTTCCAACTTTAGCTAGATCAGAGTTTGTATTTGCCTGCATGTCCTCGAATGCATCAAATAGAGATTTTATGGCAAAATGCTCATGTGCAATTGACGAAATTTCCAAAAGAATGAGTTATAAAGAATATGCCCAAGCTGAAGCTATTGCTCGACTATGGGAAGGAGGCAGTCCTAGAGAAGAAGCATTTAAGAGTGTTGGTTTGTCTAAAGATAGGATGAAAAAACTATTTAGAGCGCAAGCGGCTTCTGAATTAGAATGTTTTTAATTGTTTGATGCCGAGATTTGGGATGATGAAAATTTACCGGAAAAGCTTTGGCCTTCACTATCATTAACTTCAACAAGTATAGCTCCTCCAGTATTCATGTAGTTGAAGGTAAATGATGGATCTTCTGAAAGTGAAATATCCGGAGTGACCTCAAGGATAAGCTCTCCGTCTTGTTCAATTTTGACAAAATTAATATAATGTGCAGGAATTTCAGATCTGTTTAACTGATTGAACTGTAATCCAGAGAAATTTGGATGACTGATTAAAAATTTTGCTTTGTTTATTGTATTTGATGATTCACTCGTTTCAATAAATTTCATTTTCATCTTTCCTAACCTTGCCATGACAGAGTCCATATCAGCAAGACTAGGTGCCGAACAACCACCTGCTGCTTTTACATAATTTGATATCATATATTTATCACCTTTGTTAGTCTCTGCTATTGCTCTGACATAAGTATATTTGTCAATACGAATTCTTGTTGTTAAACTTGCATTTCCAGCCTTAGGTGAAAATTTAAACTTCCCTACGACTGGTGAAGGGTTTTCGTCAACTACTATTGTCAGGTGTTTAATGAAATCATTAGGTGTTTGGTTCTTTGAAAATTTAACTGTAATTGGAACTATAGCTGCATCCAATGCTCTGTAAGGAGTTTCTAATTGCATTATCTTTGATCCATTTTTAATTTCTTCATCGTCATCATATAAAAGTTGTTTTACGTTTTTTTCCCACGTAGTTGGCAAAGGGTTTTGCTCCTCAGCGAATGCAGCTTCATTAAATGAAAAAATAATGAGTAAAATTATTGCATAGATACATGTTCTCATATATCTAATATACACTTTATTGACTGTTTTTTAAGAGATTTTTTTTTAAAAACTAAATAAAATGACAAAAGTCTATTATGAGAAGATTTTTTGTGCCTCGCAAGTAATTGAATTTATTGGATTTTTTTAATTTCTGAACAAAGATTGATAATGGCATTCATCTACTGTTCACTTTTAAAATTTTTTTTTTACTTATCCACAACTTTTTTTCTATGTATTTTAAGCTTTAAGTTATTGGTATTATTGATAAAATCAGATTTTATCATGAATTTACAGGGAACGTTCATGTTGCATTCATATTTTTTTCTTGAATTATAGGTATTCAGACATAATATTATGACCGGGAGGAAATCAAACAATCTAACGATTTATGTGATGTTTTGATTCCAATCAATAACCGGGCAGTCGCCCGAATATTAATCGTAATAAAGGAGAAATACTTTATGAGTATTTTGAAAAAAAGCATCATTGCTTCAGCAGCGTTGGCTCTTCCATTCGCGGTAAGCGCTAACTCAAAGCTTGAGAAAATGATGAAAGATCCAGGACAATGGGTACAACAGTCTGGCGATTATGCTGGTCACCGTTACTCTAACCTTGATCAGATCAATAAAAGTAACGTTGGTAGTTTGAAAGTCGCTTGGACTTTTTCTACTGGTGTTCTTAGAGGTCACGAAGGTAGTCCACTAGTAATTGGTGATATGATGTATGTTCATACAGCAATTCCTAACATTGTGTACGCTTTAGATCTTAATGATAATCAAAGAATCGTTTGGAAATACAACCCAGTAAAAGGTGGTAAATATCCAGGTGGTGAAACTATGGATAGAGTTATCTCAGTTATGTGCTGTGACAACGTAAACCGTGGTGTTAATTACCATCCAAATGGTACTATCGTTTTACATGCTGCTGATACTTCAGTAATTGCTTTAGACGCTAAAACTGGTAAAGAGAAGTGGATTACTACAAATCTACACGCTGGTACTGGTAAATATGGTGTTTCTGCATCTACTGGTTCAGGTCAACCATTCATTATTAAAGACACAGTAGGTGTTGGTTGTTCTGGCGCTGAGTTTGGTGTTAGATGTAACTGGACAAGTTATGACATCAACAGTGGTAAAAGAATTTGGAGAGCATATAGCATGGGTCCAGATAAGGACATGCTAGTTGATCCAAACAAAACTACTTCTATGTTAAAGCCTATCGGTAAGGATTCTTCATTGAAAACTTGGCCTGGTGATGCATGGAAAATTGGTGGTGGTTCAATTTGGGGTTTCTACGGT